>JFJP01038333.1_pt1 | contig 18365 bp, 31 predicted proteins | sample 431651 | NCBI WGS metagenome assembly JFJP01 (sample SAMN02602958, study PRJNA72255) | Microbial mat metagenome, whole genome shotgun sequencing project. | biome: fresh water; feature: sink hole; material: water; isolation source: purple microbial (photo- and chemosynthetic) mats found in...
AGATGGTAATGCCAGGAGATAATGTATCAGTTGTTGCGGAACTGATTACCCCGATAGCCATGGATGCCGGTCTTCGTTTTGCAATTCGAGAGGGTGGCCGAACTGTAGGTGCGGGCGTTATTAGTGAAATTATTGCATAATTTAGGTTAGATATGATTCATACCGATAAAATCCGTATACGCTTAAAAGCGTATGATCATAAGTTGCTAGATCAGTCAACGTTGGAAATAGTGGAAACAGCTCGGCGGACTGGTGCTGCTGTTGTTGGTCCAATCCCTTTGCCAACATCCATAAATAAATACTGTGTATTACGTTCTCCTCATGTAAATAAGAAAGCACGAGAACAATTCGAGATGAGAACCCATCGGCGATTGCTAGACATCCTTGAACCAACACAACAGACAATTGATATGCTAATGAAGCTTGAGCTTTCAGCAGGTGTGAATGTCGAGATTAAGCTGCCTTAAAGTTCATCATTAATGGTCGCATATGCTTTAATAGGAATGTAACGGAAGAATATTATGCCAAAAACAATGGGTATTTTAGGTAAAAAAATTGGAATGACAAGGGTTTATAGTGAAATGGGTAATGCTACTCCAGTTACTGTAGTGGAGGCAGGTCCTTGCAAAATTTTACAAGTCAAATCCGCAGTTAAAGATGGATACAGTGCTATCCAAGTCGGTTTCGCAGATAAGAAAGCATCCAAAGTAACTAAGCCTCTTATTGGTCATTTTAAAAAATCAGGTTCTGAAGCTTATTATTTTGTTAAAGAATTCAGAGTTTCAGATTCATCATCTTACGAAGCAGGTCAGTCAATTAGTTTGGATGAACTCTTTAAAGTTGGTGATTTGGTAGATGTTCAAGGACAAAGTAAAGGCCATGGTTTTCAGGGCGTTATGAAAAGGCATGGTTTTAGTGGCGGTTGTGCAGGACATGGTTCTCATCATCATCGAGCTCCTGGTTCAATAGGATGTAGTGCTTGGCCTGCTCGAGTTGTAAAAGGAAAGAAAATGCCTGGTCGTATGGGAAATGATACCGTAATGACAAAGAACGTAATCATTATAGATGTTCGTTCTAATGAAAATATACTTTTGTTGAAGGGTCCAGTTCCAGGTGCAAAACAGGGTCTTTTAAAAATTTTCTGTAAATAATTGATCCTGCTATTTATCTGGTACAAGGAGATAATAATGTCAACTGTAAGCGTGTTAAATATTAAGAATGAAAAAGTAGGCGAGATTGAACTGAATGAAAAGGTTTTTGATCTTGTTGTTAAAGAACATTTGTTACACGATGTTGTTAAAATGCAACTTGCCGGCAGGCGAGCTGGAACAGCCTGTACCAAAACCAGAATTGAGGTAAGTGGTGGTGGAAAGAAACCATGGCGCCAGAAAGGTACTGGGCGCGCTAGATCGGGAAGTAATACCTCTCCTGTATGGAGAGGTGGTGGTGTATCATTTGGCCCTAAACCTCGTGATTTTAGTATTAAGTTGAATCGTAAGGTAAAAAAACAAGCTTTGGCTATGGCAATGAGTGCTAGGAATCAAGAGGGTAATCTCATAATTCTTGATGACTTTACCTTGGATGCCATAAAGACCAAAGAGTTTGTGAATGTAATGAAAGTGCTTGATATTGAGAATGGACTTATAATTACTGAAAATCTAAATGATAATGTCAATCGTTCTTCACGTAACGTGCAAGGTTTCAAGGTACTCTCTACAGCTGGTGTGAATGTTTATGATATTCTTCTTCACAAAAAATTAATACTTGTGAAACCTGCCATCGACGATCTTGAAAAAAGGGTGATTGCATGAAAAACATATACAACGTCTTAAAAGGTCCTTGTCTTACTGAAAAAGCAGCTTTGTTACAGGAAACAGAGAAGAAAGTTGTTTTTAAGGTAAATCCTGATTCCAATAAGATTGCTATAAAGCAAGCCGTGGAAAAAATGTTTCCCGTTAAAGTTAAAAATGTAAGGGTAGCAAATATGCATGGTAAGCAAAAAAGAGTTGGCCGTTTTACTGGCTTTAGAAATGATTGGAAGAAGGCTTATGTGACACTATCTGAGGGCCAGATTAGTTTTGCAGATGAATTATAATTAATTGTTAATTATCTTATAATCTGTAGGAAAATAAACTTTTCAAGAATGTAATGAAATCTATCCAAAACATCTGATGGAGCGATTGGGAAATCATGAGTATTAAAACATACAAACCGACATCTGCTGGTAAGCGACATCACGTGTCGGTGCAGAATAGTGAATTGTCTAAAAAAGGACCAGAGAAAGCTCTTGTTTCCAGCCTCTCTAAAAGTGGTGGTCGTAATAATTATGGACGCATTACGACTAGACATATAGGTGGTGGTCATAAGCGTAAATATAGAATAATTGATTTTAAACGTAATAAAGTAAATATTAACGCTAAAGTTATTTCTATTGAATATGATCCAAATCGATCTGCCAACATTGCATTATTGAGTTATTTAGATGGAGAAAAAAACTATATACTTGCTCCGGATGGAGTAGGAGTAGGAGATCAAATAATAGCTGGTGACAATGTTGATATTCAGCCCGGTAATTGCTTGCCTATGATGAACATCCCTCTTGGTACTATTATTCATAATATTGAAATGAAAATAGGAAAAGGAGCTCAAATGGTCAGAAGTGCTGGAACTTCTGCACAGTTAATGGCCAAGGAAGGTAATTTTGTTCTGGTTCGCTTGCCATCTAATGAGGTCAGGAAATTTCACAAGCTTTGTCGTGCCTGTATAGGTCAGGTAGGTAACAGGGAATTTGAAAGTCAGAAATTGGGTAAAGCTGGGCGTAGTCGATGGTTAGGTGTTAGGCCTTCTGTCCGAGGTGTAGCAATGAACCCAGTTGATCATCCTATGGGTGGAGGTGAAGGTAAAAGTTCTGGTGGGCGTCATCCATGTACTCCTTGGGGATATCCAACTAAAGGCTATAAAACAAGAACTAATAAGTCTAGTGATAAATTTATTATTAAAAAGAGATCTTAATTGTTGAAGGAGAATTATGGCGCGTTCAGTAAAAAAAGGTCCATTTATAGATGACCATTTAATGAAAAAGGTTGAAAAAGCCATCGAGACTACTTCACGAAAAGTAATTAAAACATGGTCTCGTCGTTCAGACATTATTCCACAAATGGTTGGACTTACCTTTGCAGTTCACAATGGGAAAAAATTCATCCCTGTTTTTGTGTCGGATAATATGGTTGGACATAAGTTAGGTGAATTTTCACCTACACGAACATATTACGGACATACCGCTGACAAGAAAGGTAAAAAATAATTTTTTTAAACTTCTTGGTAAGACTTATTAGGAGTAAATATTATGGAAGCAAGAGCAATAGCCAAGGGAACACGCATTTCAGCTCAAAAAGCAAGATTAGTTGCTGATGTAGTTAGGGGAATGAACGTTGATAAGGCGATCAATACCTTAACTTTTATGCCCAAAAAAGGGGCTCTTATAATACGAAAAGTATTAGATTCCGCAATCGCTAACGCAACTCAAAATGATAAAATTGATGTTGACAATTTATTTATTAAGAAAATATTTATTGATGGTGGACCATCTCTTAAACGAATAATGCCCAGGGCACAGGGGCGAGCAACAGGAATAATTAAAAGAACAAGTCATATTACTGTGATTTTAGATGAACAATAGCTTTACTTTGTTATCAGGTATTGGTATTAACAAAAGTTTTTTAACGTTGTCAAAGTAAGTTTTATCAATGGAGGATTGTTTTGGGGCAGAAAGTAAATCCATTAGGAATGAGACTTAATATAACCAGAACCTGGGATTCGATCTGGTATGCAGATAAAAATTATTCTCATTTTCTTATAGAAGATCAAAAAATAAGGAAATTTTTTAAAAAACGACTTAGTCATGCAAGTCTTTCTAAAGTAATTCTTGAGCGTACTGGTGAAAAAGTTCGTGTAAAACTTTTCACTGCTAGACCGGGTATTATTATAGGCAAGAAAGGTGCAGAGATTGAGATTTTAAAAAAAGATCTTGAAAAACAAATAAATAGAACAGTTGTAATTGATATTCAGGAAATACGAAGGCCTGAAGCTGATGCTAAGTTGATAGCAGACAACGTAGCAGGTCAACTAGTACGTCGGGTAGCTTTTAGACGGGCTATGAAGAAAGCTGTTAGTTCAGCACTTCGATTTGGAGTAAAGGGAATTAAAATTTCATGTTCTGGTCGGCTTGGTGGAGCAGAAATGTCTCGTTGTGAGTGGATGCGAGAAGGAAGAGTTCCTTTGCATACGCTAAGAGCTGATATCGATTATGCCCTCTCTGAAGCAAATACCACATATGGAATTATTGGTGTGAAAGTTTGGATTTTCAATGGTGAAGTTTTAAGTGATTCTGAAGTTGCTCTCGGCTAACAATTGTTGCTTATATCTTTGAAAATTAAAAAAATTTTATGGAGTATGATAAATGTTAAGTCCTAAAAAAGTCCTTCATAGAAAGGTGTTTAAGGGCCGATTGACAGGAGTAGCTTTTCGAGGATCGTCAATTTCATTTGGAGATTATGGTCTTAAAGCGTTAGATTGTGGGAAGATGAGTGCTCGGCAAATTGAAGCTGCTCGTATTGCTGTTAATCGTAAAATTAAACGTGGCGGAAAAGTTTGGATTCGTGTTTTTCCTGATAAGCCTATTACTAAAAAACCAGCTGAAACTCGTATGGGTAAAGGTAAAGGTAATCCAGAGTATTGGGTAGCTCAGATACATCCAGGAAAAATGATTTTTGAAATTTCTGGTGTAGATGAAGAGTTAGCTATTCGGGCTTTGACGCTTGCTGGTAATAAGTTGCCATTTGCTACAAAAGTAGTTTCCCGGAGAAATATGATATGAAAATTGTAGATCTACGAAAAATGTCTTTAGAAGAACTTAAAAGAAAAGAAGTTGAATTAAGAGAAGAAATGTCTAAACTTTCATTTCAGCATAAGATTAGACCTCTTGAAAATACTTCACGATTGTCTTTTCTCCGTAAGGATATTGCAAGAATCCAAACTTTACGAATACAGATTTCTTAAGTTTAAATATAAAATATTTAATTTGTTTAAATTCTGCTTCCTATAACTTTGAACTAATAAAAATATGAGTGAGATAAATAAATCAAAAAAAACGAAAACTGGTTCTGTCGTGAGCGATAGAATGGAAAAAAGTATCGTTGTTAAGGTAGAGAGAAAAGTACAGCATCCATTGTACGGTAAATTTGTTAAAAAAACTGTTAAATATATTGCTGATGATCCTGAAAATTTATGTAAAATTGGTGACTTAGTACTTATTGAAGAGTGTCGTCCATTAAGTAAAAGAAAACGTTGGCGTCTAAGAACAATTTTAGATCGTTCTGCCTAATTTTCTTATTTAAATATTCTGGATAAATTTAGTGAATTGTTGCTGAGTAAAATTAGGTGAAATTATGATACAAACAGAAACAGTGCTTAACGTTGCCGATAATTCCGGAGCCAGGAAAGTACTTTGTATGAGAGTTCTCGGTGGATCACGAAAAAGATATGCTTCCATTGGTGATGTTATTATTGTGGCAGTTAAAGAAGCCATTCCGCACGCCAAGGTTAAAAAAGGAGATGTTGTCAAAGCTGTTATTGTTCGTACCGTTAAAGAGTTAAAACGTATGGATGACACTTGGGTAAAATTTGATGATAATGCCGCTGTGATTCTTTCAGGTAGTGGCGAGCCTTTGGGAACCCGTATTTTTGGTCCTGTTGCGAGAGAACTACGTAATCAAGGTTTTATGAAAATTATATCATTGGCACCTGAAGTTTTATAATTTTTTTCAATTCTTACGCTTAGCATTATTCTTTTGAGAGCAAAGGTATAAAAAATGTCACAAGGAAAAACATATTTAAAGAAAAATGACCAGGTAGAAATAATTACTGGCAAAGATAAGGGTAGAGTAGGAAAAATTATTCGTCTTATGCCTGACAAAAATAAAGCAATTGTTGAGCGTGTTAATATGATTAAACGTCATAAAAAACCAACACAAATGAACCAACAGGGCCAAATTTTAGAAATTGAAGCACCTCTGCATGTTTCAAACTTACAGTTGATATGTCCTGCCTGTACTAAAACTGGTCGTATAGGAAAGCGTGTACTTGATGACGGTACCAAGATACGTTTTTGTAAAAGTTGTGGTGAATCTGTTGATGCTAAGTCATAATTTTTTTAATGAACTGATGTTAGAGGTTATAAATGGGTACGCTTAAAAAATTTTACAATGACACATGTATTGCTTCTTTGAAAGAAGAGTTTGGATATAAAAATATTATGCAGGTTCCTAAAATTAAGAAAATTGTTCTTAATATGGGATTAGGTGAAGCCGTTCAGAATCCGAAAATTATTGAAGGAGCTGTAGAGGAACTTTCAAAGATTGCTGGACAAAGAGCAGTTATAACCAGAGCTAAAAAGTCAATTGCTGGTTTTAAATTAAGAGAAGGTGTCGCAATTGGTTGTTGTGTTACATTACGTGAAGAACGTATGTACAACTTTTTTAGTAAGTTAGTTAATGTTGCATTACCTAGAGTTAGAGATTTTCGTGGTTTATCTCCTAAATGGTTTGATGGACGTGGGAATTATTCAATGGGGATTAAGGAGCATATAATTTTTCCTGAAATCGATTATGACAAAATTGATAAAGTTAAAGGTTTTAATGTAACCATCGTTACATCAGCCCCAACAAATCAAGAGGCTCTTTCTCTTCTAAAATATTTAGGAATGCCATTCAAGAAGTAGGAGTTTTTGCTTCTACGTTAAACTATAGAGTTATTTATTGGAGGTTGTTTTGGCCAAAAAATCATTAATTGCAAAAGCAAGCCGGGAACCTAAGTTTAAGGTTAGAGGCTATAATAGGTGTCCACTTTGTGGAAGGCCTAGAGCTTTTTTGAGAAAATTTGGTATTTGTAGAATTTGTTTTCGTGGGTTAGCCTCTCATGGTGAAATTACAGGTGTCGTTAAGTCTAGTTGGTAGATTTGATTTTTTGAAATTATTAGTTTTTATAATAGAGGAGTGCTCACCATGTCCATGAGTGATCCAGTAGCAGACATGTTAACCAGGGTAAGAAATGCAGTAATGGTTAAGTTTGATAGTGTTAGGATGCCTAAGTCTAATCTTAAGGTTAGTATTGCTAAAGTTTTAAAAGAAGAAGGCTATATTTCAGACTTTAAACTATCTGATGATGGTGTTCAGGGTACTATTACAATTTTTTTAAAATATGGTGTTAATAACGAACCTGTAATAGTAGGTATTAAACGTATCAGTAAGCCTGGACTGAGGAAGTATGTGAAGGCTGATAAACTTACAAAAGTTTTGAATGGATTAGGTATAGCTATAATTTCTACTTCAATTGGAATTATAACTGATAAAACTGCACGTGCTAATAATACAGGTGGAGAAATACTTTGTGAGGTTTGGTAACAAATCCACAAAAAATGGAGGTACATATGTCTCGTATTGGAAAACAACCTATTTCATTGCCTACCGGCGTTACTATCATTATCGATGGACAATTGATTTCTGTTAAAGGTTCGAAGGGCGTTCTTCAGAGAGTTGTGCGTGATGAAATTAAAGTTGAACAAATATCAAATGAACTGCTAGTCAATACACACGAGGAAGGGCCTAAGAATAGTGCTTTTCGTGGTTTGTTTCGTAGTCTCCTCAATAATATGGTTGTCGGTGTACACGAAGGTTTTAAGAAAATTTTACTTGTAGAAGGTGTTGGATATAAAGCTAATGTAGTAGGAAATACATTAACTTTAAATGTAGGATATTCCAATCCAGTTGATTTTATTTTACCAGATGGTGTAATGGCAACTGTCGAAAGTAATAATAAAATTAATTTAGAATCTATTGATAAAGAATTACTTGGCTTAACCGCTTCTAAAATACGTGCGATACGTAAACCTGAACCTTATAAAGGCAAAGGGATTCGATATTCTGACGAGCATATTGTTCGCAAGGTCGGAAAGTCAGCTGGTAAAAAATAATATATTTTGTAAATACAGTTTATTTTATAATGGTGTTAAATTATGGGTAAGACCAATCCTAAAGCTACAGCTCGAATTAAACGAGTAAGTCGTATCCGAAAAAAAATAGTGGGTACTTCTGAACGCCCACGGTTAAGAGTGTTTAAAAGTAGTAAGCATATATATGCCCAGATTATAGATGACTCTGTAGGGAAAACAATTGCTTACATGTCAACCATAGATAATGAATTTGATATGGGTGATGTAAAAGGTAAAATTGCAGCCGCAGAAAAAGTAGGAGAGCTTTTAGCTATACGTGCAAAAGCTTTTGGAATTGAAAAGGTTGTTTTTGATCGTGGTGGTTTTATATATCATGGTCGTATAAAAGCTGTTTCTGAAGGTGCTCGTAAAAATGGATTACAATTTTAATAAACACATAATAATTAGGAGGTTGTCTCTTGTCTGATTTTAAACGTTCCAAGAGTGAAACACCTGAGGAACTAATTGAAAAGATTGTTTTTATCAACAGGGTTGCTAAAGTTGTTAAGGGTGGTCGAAGGTTTAGCTTTAGTGCAATTGTTGTTGTTGGAAATGGTAACGGGAAAGTAGGGTATGGGTTGGGAAAAGCTAATCAGGTACCTGATGCAATACGTAAAGGTGTTGAGCAGGCCAAAAAAGATATGATAGCAGTTTCCCTTACAGAATTTTCAATTCCACATACGATTATTGGAAGATATGGCGCTGGTTGTGTTCTTTTAAAGCCTGCCTCTGAAGGAACCGGTGTTATAGCCGGTGGTCCTGTTCGTGCAGTATTAGAAGCTGTCGGAGTAACAAATATTTTAACCAAATGTTTAGGATCTAATAATCCGCACAATATGGTTAAAGCAACCATGAGTGGATTGAGAAGTTTACGATCAGCTCAAAGCATAGCGAATTTGCGTGGTAAGAGTTTAGACGAAATATCCGCGTAGGTACTGCACATTTTCCTTTATTTATTATTAGTTTAAGGACGTGTGTTTTTTTTTGTATTTATAAAAATTATAAAGGTAAATCAATAAAATGGCCGATACAATTACATATACTTTGGTCAAAAGTGGGATTGGAAGTACCCAAAAGATAAGAGCTACTTTAATCGGATTAGGATTGAACAAGATGCAGAAAACCGCAACTCGTAAAAATACCCCTGAAATTAAGGGAATGCTGAACAAGGTTAGCCATCTTATTCGAATCAAGGAGTTATAAAATGATTTCTTTATCTAATCTCTCGCCCAATAGTGGATCAAATCGTAAAAGAAAGCGTGTTGGACGAGGCCCTGGTTCTGGGCGTGGTAAAACTGCTACAAGGGGCCATAAAGGCGCTAACTCTCGTTCTGGGGCTTCAATTCGACCAGGATTTGAAGGTGGTCAAATGCCTTTGCAGCGGCGGCTTCCTAAGCGTGGTTTTCATAGTAAGTTTAAGATTCAATATTCAATTGTTTCCTTATCACAATTGAACGATCTTGACGTAACAGGTGATATTACTTCTGAAGTCTTATTTAACGCAGGTTTGATAAAAAAAGTTTTGCCCGTTAAAGTATTAGCTAATGGGGATATCTCAAAAGCAATCGTACTTCACATTGATAAGATTAGTCAGGAAGCAAAAGCTAAAATTGAGTTAGTTGGTGGAAAAGTTTTTGAATTTACGTCAATATGATTTTACACTATTAACCTTAATTTTTTTGTATTTTTTTTCTCAAGTTACGCAAAGGCTGAATTAATGAGTGGATTGCAGAGTGCGGCTAACATACCAGAACTCCGAAAGAGATTGTTTTTTACATTAGCCATGCTCGCTGTTTATCGTATGGGAGTTCAGATTCCTACACCTGGTATTAATGGTGAAGCTGTAGCTGCATTTTTTCTTCAGCATGCTGGTTCATTGTTTGGGATGTTTAATATGTTTTCAGGCGGTGCCTTGAGCAATTTTTCAATTTTTGCACTTGGTATAATGCCTTATATAAGTGCCTCAATTATAATTCAACTTCTTACTGTTGTTGTACCACAATTAGAAGCCTTATCGAAAGAAGGTGAATCCGGACGTAGGAAAATTACCCAGTACACTCGTTACGGTACAGTTGGATTGAGCATTGTTCAAAGTTTATTTATTAGTGCTGGACTTGAAGGCATGACTGGTCCAGGTGGAGAAGTTATTGTTTTAGTTCCTGGCCTTCAGTTTAAGTTAATGACTATGCTTACATTGACATCAGGCACAGCATTTATTATGTGGCTTGGCGAGCAAATGACTGAGCGTGGCATTGGAAATGGTATGTCTTTAATTATTTTTGCAGGTATTGTTGCTGGTGGACCAGCTGCTGTAATTAATTCAATCCAACTCATTCAAGCAGGTGAGATTGGCCTCTTTTTCATACCTTTTATCATAGCTTTTATGCTTGCAGTGGTAGCCTTTATTGTTTTTTTCGAAACGGCCCAACGCCGAATTCCTATACAATATGCGAAGCGAGTTGTTGGTAGAAAAGTGTATGGAGGACAGAGTTCTCATCTTCCTTTAAAAATAAATATTTCAGGTGTAATTCCTCCTATTTTTGCTTCATCGATTATGATGTTTCCTGCAACTATTGGGAGTTTTATTCAAATTGAGTGGGTTCAACAAATTTCTGCCGCTCTGTCCCCTGGGACTGTTTATTATTATATAATGTTTATAGCAATGATTGTTTTCTTTTGTTTTTTTTATACCGCTGTGACTTTTAAGCCTGACGATGTAGCAGAAAATCTGAAAAAAAATGGTGGATTTGTTCCTGGAATTCGACCCGGTAAAAAAACTGCCGAATTTATAGATAAGTCTTTAACTAGACTTACTGTTGTAGGTTCAATTTATTTAAGTGTTGTTTGTGTATTACCAACCCTTATGATGACAAAATTTAATCTTCCATTCTATTTTGGTGGCACAGCTCTTTTGATTGTTGTCGGTGTGGCCATTGATACTATGTCTCAAATTGAATCCCATCTTGTTATGCGTAACTATGAAGGCTTTATGAAGGCCGGAAAAATTCAAGGACGAAGGTAGCATTGTCTAATTCTCAAAAACAAGTTGATAAGTCGATTATTATTAAGACTTCAGATGATATTTCCTTAATGTATGAAGCTAATCAGATTGTAGCAGAGTTATTATGCATATTAAGAAGAATTATAGAACCTGGACTTTCTACATTTGAACTTGATCAAATTGCGGAAGATTTTTGTGTAAAAAAAAATGCTAAACCTGCTTTCAAAGGATACAGAGGCTTTCCTTCTTCCTTGTGTGTTTCTATAAATGAAGAAGTTGTGCATGGCATACCATCTAGAAAACGTAAGTTACTCAAGGGAGATATTGTGTCCCTTGATTTCGGTGTTTGTAAAAATGGATATTTTGGAGATTCTGCCATTACAGTTCCTGTAGATATTATATCAAGCGACAATAATAAATTAATTAATGTTACTGAAGAATCTTTATTATTGGCTATAAATGAAGTGCAAATTGGAAATAGAATTAATGACATTTCCAGAATTATTCAAGAACATGTTCAAAAAAACGGGTTTTCAATTGTACGTCAGTTTGTAGGGCATGGTATAGGTAAATCTTTGCATGAAGGACCTGAAATTCCTAACTTTGTTCAAACTGGACACTCGCCAAGATTATTAGCTGGAATGGTTCTGGCCATAGAACCTATGGTAAACATTGGAACACACAATGTATCAGTCTTAAAAGATGGATGGACTGTTGTCACCAGCGATAAAAAATGTTCAGCTCATTTTGAACATACCGTAGCTGTTACGGCTAATGGTCCACTAATTTTATCTTCACAAACACTTTTTGTATAAAAATTAACGCTTTCATTTTAAGTAAATTTGTACTAAGATGATATCTTTTGTTTTTATAGGAATAAATTTTAGGAGTAAGAATGGCAAAAGAAGAAGCCATCGAAGTTGAAGGAACAATTGTTGAGCCATTGCCAAACGCGATGTTTCGTGTTGAATTAGATAATGGGCATAAAGTTTTAGCTCATATTTCTGGTAAAATGAGAATGCATTTTATTAAAATATTACCTGGTGATAGAGTAACTATTGAACTGTCACCATATGATCTTTCGCGTGGTAGAGTTACATTTCGTGCCAAGGGCGGAAAAAAAAATAAATAGTGGGTATATCTATCATGAAAGTTCGAACTTCAGTTAAAAAAATTTGTAGTGATTGTAAAATTTTTAAACGGAATGGGATAGTTAGGGTTACTTGTAAGTTGAAAAAGCATAAACAGCGTCAAGGTTAGTTTTTTTATTAATAATTTTTTTTATATTTACTATTCAACTTGAGGAGATGCAATTTTGGCACGTTTATCAGGAGTTGACCTCCCAAAAAATAAGCACATTGATAGAGCGTTAACTTATATTCATGGAATAGGTCTCACCTCTGCACGTCAGATACTTGTAAAGGCTGATTTGCCCTTTACGATGAACAGTGATGATTTAAGTGGTGATGATGTCACTCGAATTCGTAAGATTATAGAAGATGAGTATACAGTTGAAGGGGATCGTCGACGTGAAGTGTCTATGGACATTAAGAGGCTCATGGATCTCGGGTGTTATCGTGGTAAAAGACATAGGATGGGGCTTCCGTGTCGTGGGCAAAAAACTAAAACTAATGCTAGAACACGAAAAGGTCCACGTCGTGGAGCTGCAGCTCGTAGAAAATAAATTTTATTGAAAAGGTAATCTAATGGCCGGAGCAAAACGTTCAGTTGTTCGAACTAAAAAGAAAATTAAAAAGAATATACCTGAAGGTATTGTTTTTATTTATTCTACCTTTAACAATACCATAGTAACCATTTCAGATACCCAAGGTAATGTTATATCATGGTGCAGTGCTGGTATTCTGGGCTTTAAAGGCTCTCGCAAAAGTACTCCTTTTGCTGCTCAAAATGCAATAGCTGAAGCCAGTCAAAAAGCTGCTGATCATGGGATGCGAAAAGTTGAGGTTAAAGTTAAAGGTCCTGGACCAGGTAGAGAAGCAGCATTACGAGCTTTATCTACAACAGGCTTTGAGGTGACTCGTATATGTGATATAACTCCTGTTCCTCATAATGGTTGCAAGCCTCCCAAGCGACGTCGTGTATAATTTTACTATCTGTATGTATTTATAATAATTTTCCATAAAAAGCTGGAGGTATAAGTGGCTAGAGATATAGGGGCAGCATGTCGACGTTGTAGACGTGAAAACCTTAAGTTATATTTGAAAGGTGATCGTTGTTATTCTGATAAATGTTCATTTGAGCGTCGTGCTTTTGGGCCAGGACAACATGGACAGGCTAGGTTTAAAAAAGTTTCTGATTATGCCCTTCAGTTACGCGAAAAGCAAAAAGTTAAAAACATGTATGGTGTTCTTGAAAAGCATTTTCGAATTTGCTTTCATAAAGCTGATCAGCAAAAAGGTGTTACTGGTGAGAATTTATTGGTAAATTTGGAAAGACGCTTAGATAACACAATTTTCCGTATTGGATTGTCTTCTTCTAGAACTCAAGCAAGACAATTTGTTTTACATAGTCATATATTAGTCAATGGGAAAAAAGTTAATATTCCATCTTATCTTGTAAAAGCTGGTGACGAAATTACAGTTAAGGAAAAAAGTCGAAAGAATTCTATTATTAATGATAACTTAGAGGTTGTTGCTCGTCGTGGAATTCCTAGTTGGTTAGAACTTGATAAAGATAACTATAAGGCTATTGTTAAATCTCTTCCTAATCGCGATGAATTAACAATGCCTATCCAAGAACATCTGATTGTTGAACTTTATTCTAAATAATTAATTTCTGTTTTTTACTTTTTTTAAAAAAAATATTTTTTAAAATTAATATAGATGATGTCTTTGACATTATCTATATTAATTTTTTAATATATTGTGTTGATTATGTTCATTATTTTATAATGAATTTTTCTATAAGAAAAAAGATATGCAGAGAAGGATTTATATGACCCAAACTGCTGAAGAAAAGATCCCGTTTTATCGTAATTGGCGTCAGTTAATTCAACCCGAAAAACTAGAGGTTGATAAAGCTAAACATTCTGAATCTTACGGCAAATTCATATGTCAGCCTTTAGAAAGAGGTTTTGCTGCTACAATCGGTAATTCTCTACGACGTATTTTATTGTCATCAATCCAAGGCGCAGCAATTACAGTTGTAAAAATTGACGGTGCCCTTCATGAATTTACAGCAATGAAGGATGTTGTTGAAGATGTAAGTGAAATTATTTTGAATCTTAAGCAGGTTCGAATTAAACTGAATAAACCAGATTCCCAAACTGTAGTAATTGATAAAACTGGTCCCTGTGTTGTAACCGCTTCTGATATTAAGGGGTCATCATTTGTTGATATCATGAACGGCGACCAGGTTCTTTGTACCTTAACAGGTAGTTCACGTTTTCACGCTGAATTGACCGTTGAGTGGGGGAAAGGATATCAACCTGCAGAAAAGCAGTCTAAAGAGAATCTTGCTATTGGACAAATACCCATTGATGCTATTTTTACACCTGTTAAGTTAATTCAATATAATGTTTCTCAGGCTCGGGTTGGTCAACAAACTGATTATGACAAATTAACAATTGAGATAGAAACCGATGGTAGTGTAAAGCCAGAAAGTGCTCTGGCCTATGCTGCAAAAATTCTTAAGGAGCAGATGACTATTTTTATCAATTTTGATGAAGGAAGTGCTGAGCCTGATACAGTAGTTATTGATACTCCTGATACTGAAAATGTTTTTTTAAATCAACCTGTTGATGATTTAGAATTATCTGTTCGTTCAGCTAATTGTTTAAAGAATGCAGAAATCAATTTTATCGGTGAGCTTTGCCAGAAAACAGACCAAGAAATGTTAAAGACTAAGAATTTTGGTCGTAAATCTTTGAATGAGATTAAAGCATTGCTTTCTGAACGTGGATTAACCCTTGGTCAAAAATTCGATAGTTGGGTAGCCCCTGAGATTATTAAAAAGAATGAAGAACATGAGTAGTTTTAAATGATTGATTACTTAGAATTTGAATCTATTCTTTTTGTTACTTATATTGTTTTACCATCAACATTAAAAGTTGAGGATTAATTAATGAGACATCGAAAATCAGGAAGGAAATTAGGCCGAACGTCCTCTCATCGTGAGGCTATGTTTAGAAATATGATAACGTCTCTTTTTGAACATGAAAGAATCGTTACAACGACCCCTAAAGCAAAAGAAGCTAGACGTATAGCTGATAAAATGATCACTCTTGCAAAAAAAGGTGATTTACATGCCAGACGTCAAGCCTTAAGTTATATACGTAGTAAAGATGTAGTTGCTAAACTTTTTGAAGTAATTCATTTGAAATTTACTGATCGTAATGGTGGTTATACTCGAATTGTTCAAACCGGCATTCGTCGAGGTGATGCTGCTCCTATGGCCATTCTTGAACTGGTTGGTTATCAGGAAATCATAGAGGTAAAGGCTGATAATTAATTTTATTTAATTGTTTATACGAAAGTTATCTTTACTATAGTTCTTGATTTATTTTTTTATCAAGCTAAAAACTGACATGATTTTTTTCATGTCAGTTTTTTTTTTGTTTTTACGATCCTAAATTGTTTGAATCTTTGGATTACAATACTATGCACAATGAAGATAAATTTCCCGATGGTATGATTCCATTAGGGACAGAGACTTTTCAGTTTTCGTGTCATTCTGGAGTGAAATGTTTTACGTCTTGTTGTAAAAATGTCGATATGTTCCTTTTTCCTTATGATATTATTCGATTGAAAAACAGATTGGGTGTGGATTCTGAATCGTTTATGCGACGTTATACACGACTAAGTATCGGGAGCCATCCTTATTTCCCTTCTGTTATGCTTAAATTGAGTGATGATGTTGAGAGGTCTTGTCCATTTTTAACTGATAAGGGCTGTTCTGTATATTCTGACCGGCCTTCAGCCTGTCGGACGTATCCTCTTGAACGTGCTGTAGATAGAACTCCAGATCGTGGATCACGTCTTGATTATTATTTTTTGACAAATCATTCGTATTGTTTAGGGCATCAAGAAGTAAACTCCTGTACCTCTTTACAATGGATTCGAGATCAGCAACTTCAAGAATATAATAATATGAATGATCGATGGGCTGAACTTGACACGATTTTTCTGACAAATCCATGGAAAGGTGAAGGTAGTGGTGGTCCTCGGCAACAAATAGCTTTTATGGTCTGTTATAATGTTGATGAATTCAGGCTATTTGTCGCTCGTCAACATATCTTTGAACAGTTTCAGATGTCCAATAAACAAAAAAATCATATTGAGTCCGATGATGTGGCTTTGTTTCAGTTTGGTGTTGAATGGCTGAAATTTTTTCTGACCGGTAAATCATCGTTACAACAACGTTAAGTTCTTTTTTTGACAATCTATAGATAGGTTGCAAAATATTGTATCTAGTGGTATAAAATTCTTTTTTTATGTTGTTTGTACTTGGTAAATAATTAGTGGATAGTTAAATTCGCACACCTCTTGCTGTACTGGTGTCATGTATAGTTTTTTATGCAAACTGTATCGTGATAAAATAGGGGTGGAGGTTAAACCAGAAAACGGAGAATAAAATGTCATTTGCTTCAGTTAAAGAAATGCTTCAAGCCGGTTTGCATTTTGGTCATCAGACTCGTCGTTGGAATCCTAAAATGAAGCCTTATATTTATGGGCCTCGTAATGGTATCTATATTATCAACCTTGATAAGACCAAGCGTATGTTTGATACAGCGTGTGATTTTCTCACCAAGGAAATTACCCGTGGAGGTTCTGTGCTCTTTGTAGGGACTAAAAGACAAGCTCAGGCAATTGTTTCGGAAGAAGCCAAGCGATGTAATATGCATTATGTGGATCATCGCTGGTTAGGTGGTATGATGACCAATTTTCAAACGATTAAGAATAGTGTTGAAAGACTTAAATTAATCGAGTCCATGCAGGAAGATGGATCTATTCAACGCTTTCCTAAAAAAGAGATTGGTCTTATGGAAAAGGAAAGAATAAAACTTGAAAGAAATGTTGGCGGCGTTAAAAATATGAGAAAATTGCCAACAGTCCTTTTTATAATTGATCCTAAGAAGGAATCCATAGCTGTAAGTGAAGCTAAAAAATTATCCATTCCTGTTGTAGCCCTTGCTGACACCAATTGTGATCCTGATGGAATTGATTTCATGATTCCAGGGAATGACGATTCCTTACGTTCTCTTCGGTTAGTTATCTCTTGTGTTGCAGAAGCTGTTCTTGCTGGTCAAGCTAAATTGGATGGAGAGCATGCCTCTGACGAGGCCCTTGCCGCTGCGATGGGAGACGTCACATCTGAGATGGAACAAGGTTCTGTCGAGGTTGAAAGCTAAGCCGTTTTCACCCCTCGATTTTTTTATTTTTTTGAAGGGGCTGTCTTTGGACTGCCCCTTTGTTTTGTCAGGATGTTTTTTGTGTCCTTTTTAAGTTGTACTGGTTGTCCTGTAAATGCGACACAAAATATTGATTTATGAATATAGATGAGGGAGATTGACAATGAATATTACAAGTCAGATGGTAAAAGACCTGCGTGATAAAACCGGGGCTGGAATGATGGATTGCAAGAAAGCTTTGAGCGAAAATGATGGCGATATGGAAAAGGCTATTGATTTTCTACGACAAAAAGGTCTTGCCGTTGCTGCAAAAAGAGCTGGACGAGCTACAAGTGAAGGCGTCATCGAAACGTATATCCATGCTGGTGGAAAACTTGGGGTTATGGTTGAGTTAAATTGCGAAACTGATTTTGTCGCTAAAACCGATGGCTTCCGTGAGTTTGCTCGTGATGTTGCGATGCATATTGCTGCCGCAAATCCAGTATCTTTGAGTAGAAGTGATGTGCCGGAAGAAATCGTTGAACGCGAACGTCAAATTTATATACAACAAGCCCTTGATTCAGGAAAGCCTGAAAATATTGTTGAAAAAATGGTTGCCGGCAAGGTTGACCGTTTTCTCTCCGAAATTTGTTTACTTGAGCAGAAATTTGTAAAAAATCCAGAAGTTAGTGTTCAGGATTTCTGTACGACGTTTTACCCGTTTTCAAGTTGGAGTGTAAATCTTTACAACTTTGTTATATCTTCATTTTTAAAGTATCAACCATTTAGTTCTCTGTACGTCGTAGGGATAAGCTTTCTAAGGCTTTTTCTACTTGATGTTAGGCTTCCCCTTCCCACTTCTTTTATGCATTAGTCGGAATGCAAAGGATCACTTTATGCAAACACAATATAAAAGAATTCTGCTGAAATTAAGTGGTGAGGCCCTGATGGGTGATGATGCCTTTGGT
>JFJP01001960.1_pt1 | contig 18364 bp, 13 predicted proteins | sample 431651 | NCBI WGS metagenome assembly JFJP01 (sample SAMN02602958, study PRJNA72255) | Microbial mat metagenome, whole genome shotgun sequencing project. | biome: fresh water; feature: sink hole; material: water; isolation source: purple microbial (photo- and chemosynthetic) mats found in...
GCTTGCTGTAGTGGTAGTCGAAGGTCTCGGCCGACATGTGCGGGACGAGGGCGTCTTTGGCGTAGGGCAGGGCGGGCAGTTGGTGTTCCATGTGGTTTCTCCGGGGTGGGGTGAGAGGGGTGGGGTGAAAAATCAGCGCGCATTTTAAGCGGCGGTATGGGGCCGGGGCAATGGTTGACTGAAATTGTCAGTTATTGCTGACATGCTCATCCGGTATCGGTTTTCAGCGTACTTCAAACTCGACCTGATCAAGTATTTGGCCAACGGCATCGATCAGGCGCAGCTGGTGCTTGCCGCGCGTCAGTGGCCAGGCATCGGTTTCCTGGCGCGATTCATCAATCTGCCAGACAGCGCCTTCGGGGGCGTTGCGGGCGCGGAAATACAGTTGTTGGCGTTGTGGCGGGATGTCCGGGTCGAGCGCCAGGATCATGGCATCGCCGGGATGCAGGATTTCGACCACGCCGCGCGCGGCCTGCCAGGTGTCGCCGGCGGGTTCGGTACCGGGGATGAACCATTCCTGGCGAGGCGGTTCGCCGGCCGGCTGGATGGTTTTGCGGATCAGGCCGGAGGCCGCTTTGGGCGCTTGCAACGTGCTGTTGTGCTTGCCTTCGACCAGATGCAGACGATCCATGATTGCGGCCCAGGCCGGCGCGGCACCGCTGATGCCGGAGACATCATGCATCGGACTGCCGTTGAAATTGCCGACCCAGACGCCGGTGGTGAAGCGGCGTGAGAAACCGACACACCAGTTGTCGCGCAGGTCTTTGCTGGTGCCGGTTTTGACTGCTGTCCAGTAGCGTGTGGCGAGCGGGTTTTCCAGGCCGAAGGTGAGTGCGCGGGCTTGCCGATCGGACAGGATATCGGCGACCAGAAAGCTGGCTTGCGGACTTTGAACCCGCTTGGCGGTTTGTTTTGCCTGGCCTTTTGGCGCAACCGGTGTATAGCGCAGAGGGGTTAAGCGTCCACCATTGGCGAGGCTGCGATAGGCATTCACCAGTTCTTCCAGGCGCACATCCAGACTGCCCAACGCGAGGGAGTAGCCGTAGAAATCGGCGGCTTCGGTGAGGCCGGCGAAACCCAGTTCCTGTAGCCGAGCGGAAAACGGATCCAGGCCGGTCAGCTTGAGCGTTTGCACCGCCGGAATATTGAGTGAACTGGCCAGCGCGTAACGCGCGCTGACCAGGCCACGAAAGGCGTGATCATAGTTTTCCGGGGCATATTGGCCGCCGTTGGTGGCGATCGACAGTGGCGCATCCTCCAGCGGCGAGGCGGCGGTGAGCAGGCGTTTCTCGAATGCCAGGCCATAGAGAAACGGCTTCAGTGTCGAGCCCGCCTGGCGCGGGGCTTGTACGCCGTCGTTTTGCGCCGCGTTGGAGTCGCTGCCGCTCAGACTGACATAGGCGAGCACCGCGCCGCTGGCGTTATCGACCACCAGCGCGGCGGCATCCTGCACGTTGCGCGCAGCGAGATGCCTCAACTGTTGCGCCAGCACGGACTGAACCTGGCGTTGCAGGCTGGCATCGAGCGTGGTCGGAATGGGTAAGCTGCGCGGCGATGCAGGTTGGGGTGTTTTCAACGCGCTGGCGGCGGGACCGGGCGCGAGCCGCTGCGCCAGATGTGGCGCCAGGTTGGCGGCGGGCAGGATCGGATAGCGTCCGCTGAGGACATTGAAGGTGCGCGCATTCAGTTGGTTGCAGTTCTTTTCTTCGGCCAGGATGCAGGCGCGGCGTGCGACATCCTTCGGTTTGGCGTTCGGCGAGCGAATCAGCACCGCCAGAATCAGGGAATCGTCGTCACTCAGGCCGGCCGGGCGTTTGTCGAACAGACCGCGCGAGGCGGCGTCGATGCCGCTGAGTTCGCCCCGGAACGGCGCCAGATTCAGGTAGGCCTCGAGGATTTCGGCCTTGCTCCAGCTTTTTTCCAGTTCCTGCGCTGCCTGCATCTGGCGCCATTTTTCCGCCACGTTGCGGCGTGCGATGCGGGCGCGGTATTTCGCGTCGAGCAGGCCGGCGAGTTGCATGGTCAGGGTGGATGCGCCACGCAGTTTTTCCTTGCGCAGGTTGGCCAGCGTGTTGGTCAAGGCCGCCTTGCCGGCGGCCAGCCAATCGACGCCGGCATGTTCGAAGAAGCGTTGATCCTCGGCCTTCAGCACGCTGGCGATCAGCGCCGGCGAGATGTCGGAAAGTGGCGTCCAGGCGGTGCGGCGGATGCGTGGGTCGATGCGGATTTCCTGCAGCAGTTCACCGTTGCGATCGAGCAGATGCGCTTCCGATGAACGCCAGTTGGCACGCACTTCTTCGAAGCCAGGCAAAACGGTCGGCGTTGATACGGCGTAGGCATTGGAAGCCGGTGCAGGTGCAACCAGAATGGCCAGGCTCAAACCAAATTTCCACGCCAAGCGATAGCGAGTGCGGAAAAGCCAAAATCTGGTCGCTGCTGCTGCGTTCAACACATTACTTTCGCGCTGGTCGCAGGGCCGACGCCTGCGTCGAAGTCGCTGTCAGCAAGGCAGGCCTGTGCGAAGTATTTCACGGCGCCACGTCGAACACGCCATTCGGGGCTTCGCCGAACATTTCCGGTGCGTACATCGCTTCGACCCGGGTCGGCGGCATCTGGAACTGGCCGTCGCTGTTCAGCCGAACTGTGTATTCCAGCTTGAACTGGCCGCGCGGGACATATTCGTAATAGGCGCGATAAGTCTCGAACAAGCGTTCCTGCCAGGCCGGCCAGGCGTCGCCCTGGTTGCTTTCACCCTGGGTCAGCAACGCCGAGCCGCGCTGCGTACCGCCGCTCAGGATGCTGGCACCGGCCGGAACCGGGTCTTCCACCACAACCCAGCCCATGTCGTCGCGCGCATTGATGTTCAGACGCACGCGCAGGACATCGCCACGACTCCATTTGCCGGCCGATTTCTGGTCGATCGGGATGATTTCGCGTTTGACGCTATAACCGCGCTGCACCGGCGCGGTAATTGGCACGGCGGCGAGCGTGGTGACGCTGACGTAAGGTTGTCCCTCGCCTTCGTGTTTCAGTTTCAGCGTGGCGGGCGGGCTTTTCTCACTGGCTTCTGGAGCTGCCAGCGGCAGGAAGGCTGTAGCGCCTTTCGGGAAGGCTTTCCAATCGACCAGGCGGCCGTCCTTGCCGAGCACGACAAAGCTCTTGCCGCTTGGTTTCACCGCTTCGAATTGCTGCTGATAACTGGCCAGCGCCAGCACGCCCCAGGCATTTGCGGTGGTGGTGTTCCAGCGCCCGTCCTTTTGTCGCGCCAGGCTGCCAGTGAGCAACTTCGGCAGGCGTTCCCGCCAGCTTGCTTCCGGCATCAGCACGAGCAGGGCGCGCACGGCGTTGGTGTCGGCCGAGGTCATCATCCACCAGAGATCGTCGCCGGCTTCGTTGCTGAAGTTGATGCGTTTTCCGGTGTAGGTGAAGCGGGCGGCCAGCGCATCCAGCGCGTTGCGCAAATGCGCCTCACGCTGCGCCAGTGTTGGCGTGTTCTGCAGGATGCTGATCCAGTCGATCAACGCGGAAGACGGCCATAGCGTCGGTTCCGGTTTCAGGGTGGAGATCAGCGCGGGGGGCGCTTTGCCATCGCGCGCCAGCGCTTCCAGCGCGGCCAGACGCAGCACCACCGGATTCTCCCAGGCTGAACGACGGGTCTCGAAACGGCCACTCAGGTAGTCGTCCAATGCCCGTTGCATCGAGGTTTTGACAGCCAACGGCAGACTCCAGCCGGCCTGATCGGCGATCGACAACACATAGGCGGTGAGCGCGACACTGCCGCGTCCATCGCCGGGGAAGAAGTTGGCGAGGCCGTTTTCGGCAAGATAGGTCGGCAGGCTGGCGCTCAACTCGGCCCAGCTGGTGTGGTCTTGGGTCGCGACGGCTTTGGAGACTTTCTGTTCCAGGCAGGCGTAAGGGTAGCGCCGCATGTAGTCGCGCAAGCCGGTCTGGCCATCGGCCAGGCTGGCGGACAGGGTGGCGCGCAGCTCGCCACTGCCTGGCAGGCTGCCAGGTGGCAGCGCGACAGGCAGATCGAGGGTCTGATCGAGCCGATACAGGCTGGAGGATTGCACCCGCACCGGCACAGCGGCATGGATGTTCTGCGTCACTTTCAGCACATCGCGGGCGGGTTTGACGCCGCCGGGACCAGCGATTTCCTTCGCGCTCAGCGTCCATTCCAGGTTGCCGGTTGCAGGCAAGGTTTCCGGTATCCGCACCGGCCAGACCAGCTCCCGGCTTTCACCCGCCGCCAGCGTCACGCTGCGTGTCGGCAGGTCTTTCAGGCCCTTGGCTGTGGCTTGGATGTCGATCTTCATGCCGCGATCGCTGCCGTTTCTGACCGTGAAATGGGCTTGCAGGCGGTCGCCTTCGCGCACCACGGGCGACAGGCCGGAGATCAGTTGCAAGTCCTGGCTGCTGCGGATGGCGGTCTTGCCGCTGCCGAAACGGTTCTCCGAGGCCGCAATGGCGACAATGCGGAACGAGGTCAGGCTGTCGTTGAGCGGGATCTCGACGCTGGCTTCGCCGTTTGAGTCGAGGCTGACACGGGCTTGCCAGAACAGCAGCGTGTCGAACAATTCGCGTGTTGGCATTTTGCCGCCGCCGCCGCCGGCGGGCAGCGCTTTCTTGCCGAAGTGGCGTTTGCCGGTGATCTGCATCTGCGCGGTAAAGGTCTGCATGCTGTAGCCGCGTTCGGCCAGCATCGCTTCGAGCAGGTTCCAGCTGTTGTTGGGTGCGAGTTCGAGCAGGCCTTCATCCACCGCCGCCAGGGTGACTTCAGTGCCGATCGGCGGCAACGCGCCTTCCGGCGTGCGCACCTTGACGCGGGCTTTGGCTTTTTCGCGAATCTGGTACTGGCTGCGATCGGTTTTGACTTCAACTTCCAGCCGATTCGCGCGTTGGCCGACTTCAATGCCGGCGATGCCGAGTTTAAAACTCGGGCGGCCAAGATCGACCAATGCGGTCGGTTTGACTTCGTCATTGCGGCCGCGCACGACCAGCGCCGAGACGAATACGTTCGGTGCCCAGATGGCTTTTACCGGGATTTCGATCACTGGCGATTTGCCGGACAACTCGACGACGCGGGCGTCGAGCACGCCCTCGCGCTCGACGCTGACCAGCGCGCTCGCCGTTCGATATGGCATTCGTACCTGGAAGCGGGCGGTTTCGCCGGGTTCATAGCGTTTCTTTTCCGGAATCAGGTCGATCCGGTCATGGTTGGCCTGATCAAAGCCCCAATCATCCGGCCCGGTGACCCAGAAGCTGTGTTGCGTCGTCGCGGCGCGGTTGGCGCTGTCGAGTGCGCGCGCGCTGACCAGGATTTCGCCGCTGGCCTCAATTCGCGCTTCGCAACTGAACTTGCCCTTGGCATCGGTCTTGCCGTTGCAGGCAGCAGCAATCGGGGTCTCACGCGTTTCTTCGTTGTAGCCATAGAAGCCGCCGGCGAGCCGGACGCGATGGCTGAAGGTCTGGCGCAGCTTGAGACTGGCTTCAACCGGCACTTCCCCTGCAGGCTTGCCGGCGAGATTGACGGCCTGGAATTCGAGGCGATGGGTCTGCCGTAGATTCTTGTCACGCTCCTGCCCGGCTCGTGTCCATTGCGCGTTCCTCATGCCCAGCACGACGTTGGCCGGCCACCAGGTTGTGGTGCGGCTGACAGTCTGGATTTCGCCGTTTGGATCGGCGTATTCCATTTCCACGCGCAGCTTGTGCGGCGTGTTCAGGAGCGGCAACTCGCCGATGCGGCCGCGGCCGGTGCCGTTGGCGTCGAGCTTGAGCTGGCTGCCTGGCAACGTCACCAGATCGCTTTCCTCGCTGCCGTTATCCTGCTCGCCCCGGAGCGCGAAGTCGTATTCCTTGAAATCGGCAAAATCGACCCGGTAGTGCGGTTCCAGTTGCGCGCGCAGTTTGACTGGCAGGTTCTTGGCGCCGCCGCCGTTCAGGTATCGCACGCTGAGATCCAGATCGGCATGTCGGGCGGCGACCCATTCCTGCGCCGCTGGATCGATATCGGCGCGCATCAGCGGAACCCGGAAATCGCCGACGCTGAAGGCGCCGGAATCGATGCCTTCCAGATATTCAAGCTGCTGCGCCGGGCTGTCCGGCGACACCGCCTGGTTCAGCAGGCGCAGGCTGTAGTCACCGCGTTTGGCGCCGGCGGGCAGTTTCCAGTCGGTGGTGGCGGCGCCGTTGTGCCAGCTCAGCGGCAGAAACCAGCGCTGGTTGCTGCCGCTGTGCTCGATTTGCAAAGTGGGCGGCAGTTTCGCCGCATGGCTCAAACCAATTTCACGCTTTTCGCGCACGATGTGCTTCATGTGCACGCTTTCGCCGGGACGGAACAGGGTGCGGTCGAGCAGGCTGTGGGCGACGCGAGTCTCTTTGTTCCAGTCCGAGGGCAAGCCGAAGCGCCAGGTTTCTATGCCCTCGTTCCAGTCCGACTGGGCAAAACTGAGGTCGTCGTCCTTGCGCGCGCTGACATACAGCGGGCAGTCGTATTCGCTGGCGCGGGGGTCGGGCAGGTTCTTCGGCAACAAGGCCATGCCCTGTTTGTCGGTACTCGATTCGGCAAACAGGCGGCCACGGCAATCCCGCACCGCGATGCGGGCGCCGGCGACCGGGGTGCCAAGATCGAGTCGGGTCACCCAGGCCAGCGACGAGGCCGGCCCCCATTTGAAATGCACCGCGAGATTGGTGACCAGCGCGCTGCTGCGCACGTACATCGGCTGCTTGTCACCCAGCAAAGCCTTGCCCAGACGCTGGCTTTCCGCTTCGAGCACATAAAAGCCGGGTTTCTCCAGCGGCAGGCCAACCACCTCGAACGCCTGCGCCCCATTCGGCTTTGGCAGCGTTCGTTCGACCAGTCTGGGCGATTTTTCCGGCAGTAGTCGCAAACGGCGCGGGTCGGGTTGCTGTGCAACATCCGGCACGTAGGGCGGGTTGTCGAACTGCTGCAGCCGTTTTTGCCAATCCAGGATGTCGGCATCGTCGCTGAGGCGGATCCAGCGCACCTTGGCGGCGGTGCCATTGGCTTGGTCAGGTTCCAGGTTGCGCAGTGTGATCGGCAACAGGCCGCCGGCAACACGTTCGATGATGCCGAACTTGCCGGCAAACTTGATCAGCGGCGGCAGGTCGCCGATCTTGAATTGCAGCGGGAAGCGCGCCGCGTTGACCAGATCGCGGCCCTTGTCATCCCGGAACTGCTTCGGCAAGGACAGGCTCAGGCTGGCATTGGCGGGGAAGGGGCCGGGGAATTCGATGCTGTCAGCCATTGCCTCGGGGTGTTCGGTTTTCTGTTGCCGATAAGTTTTGCCTTTTGGTTTGCTGGAACTGTCTTTCAACGTCACCTGATCGAGCAGTTCACGCGCCACCGGGGCAGTAAAGTCGAGCCGAATCGGTGTCAGCGGGATGCAGCCGGATTTCGCGTTGTCACGTTGGCAGCGCAGGTGGGCGGCGAAATGGTCGCGTACCTTGTATTCAAGCCGCTGGTCAGCCGGGTTGCTCTGGCCGGAAGGCGTGGCGATGCCGGCACCCCAGACCAGCGTAAGTTGGGCGTTCGCCGGCAGCGTGCGTTGGCAGCGCACGACTTCGATCTGGGGATCCTTCAGCGCGTCTTGCTCATCGAGCCCCGCGCCGAGTTCATACAGTCGATCCTTCATCTGCCGCAAGATGCGCTGCCGCTCGACGCCCTGAAGGCGCAGCAGCGGAATTTGTTCATGAATGCCCTGGGCCTCACAACGTCCATGCGCGGCCATGCTGTCTGCCTGGGCGGCGCCATTCAGCCGCAAGATGAAAACCTGGTCTTCATCGAGTGTCGAACCGGGGCCGGGCAGGCTGGCCTGGATGCGTGGACCGGCGACGGCAAAGGAATAGGGCGTGACGGCGTCGATAGCTTCGCCGGCCAGCGTGGTCAAGCCGGGCTTCAGTGTGAAATGGCAGGTCGTTCCGGCCTGTGGCGTTGACGCCAGATCGTAGACCCAGGTGCGGTCATCGCTCCAGTAGCCATTGCCGGCAACACCGCACTGAATGACAAACGGCGCCGCAGCGTCACTCTGGCCGAGCGCGGCCATCGGCGCTGAAAAGCGGGCTTGCGCCTGGCGAATATCGAGCTGTTCGCCCTGTGGACTGAACCGTTCGACATTGGCCGCACTCGCAGGCGCGGCAAGCCATGACACGGCAAGCAGTGTGATCAGCTGGATGATATGGCGACGCATGATTTCTCCCCTTCGACGAATCGCCATTTTGCATCCAGTCGGCTTCTGTCCGCGATGCAATCCCACGAAGTCAGCACGCGAAGTATGTCCACGAAGTAAGTCCACGAAGTAAGTCCTTATCGCGGGTGATGGAATAATTGTTGACCAAAAGGGTCAACTATAGCTACAGTTCGGCCATCTGCTTTTTTGACATTTTTTGCAACGAGAGGACTCATCATGGAACTTGAAATCAACGGTCGCACCATCGAAACCGATCCCGAAGGCTATCTGGTCAATCTGGAAGACTGGTCAGAAGATGTCGCAATCTACCTGGCCAGCCAGGACAAGCTGGAACTGGGCGAAAACCACTGGAAGATCATCAACTACATGCGCGGTTACTTCCATGAATACGGTACCGCGCCGAATCTGCGCTTCCTGCAGAAAGGCCTGAAGGAAGAGTTCGGCGACGAGTGGGGCGAGAAGAAGTTTCTCTTCGACATCTTCCCGTTTGGACCCGCCAAGCAAGCCGGCCGTTACGCCGGTACGCCGAAACCGACCGGTTGCGTTTAATCCGGTCCGCAAACGACTAGAATCGCCCCGCCCGGGAATTGCCGGAGCGGGGCTTTTTTGATTGGACTGTCATGTTTCGTTTGTTTTTTCTGCTGGTCTTGACGTTGTTGCAAGGCCAGGCAAACGCTTTTCCCTGGTATGCCCAAGGCGACAATATTCGAGGCGCCGAACTGATGGCACCGGAAGAGCGCAAGGCTTATGTGACGCGCCTGCAGAGCATGAAGACCTTTGATGAATGCAAGGCTTACATGCAAGAGCATTATCTCGAGATCGACAAACGGGCCAAGGCGCGCAACGCGGTGTTGCCGCCCGTCAAGGGCGACCCCTGCGAAGTGATCAAGAAGATGGGGCGGATTCGTTGAGCCGCTGTTGAAGCTTTTCTTGCGCCTGTATTCATTGTGTTGCCGCCAGATATCCTGATCATCGGCGCCGGCGCGGTCGGCCTGGCTTCCGCGCTTGAGCTGACGCGGCGCGGCGCGCGCGTGACATTGCTTGATCGCGGTCGCAGCGGCGCTGAGTCGACCTGGGCCGGAGGCGGCATTCTGTCGCCCCTGTTGCCGTGGAATTACAGCCCTGCGGTCAATGCGTTATCGGAATACTCACGCCAACTTTTCCCCGAATGGTGCGCCCGTCAGGAGAAGTTGGCCGGACTTGACGCCGAGTATCAGGTCAGCGGCATGCTGGTGTTGCCCCCGTTTGCCGAAACCGATGCCTTTGCCTGGTGCAAGCGAAATGGCTGGCGCTGTGAATTGCGTGACAGCGCTGTGTTTTTGCCCGCCATCGAGACACAGACGGCGCTCTGGTTGCCGGATGTGGCCCAGGCCAGAAACCCGCGTCTGGCGCAAGTTTTGCGCGCGGCGGCGTTGGCGGCGGGAGTCAACATCGTCGAAATGGCGGCGGTCACGCGGTTGTCGGTTTCTGATGGACGCATTCACGGTGTTCAGACCACACAGGGCGATTTCACCGCTGCCGCCGTGGTGGTTGCTGCGGGCGCCTGGAGTGGTGGATTGCCCGGCATCGATGCGCTGTCTGAACGGGTGTTCCCGGTTCGCGGGCAAATGTTGCTGTTCAAATTGCCGCCCGAATTACTGTCTGAATCATTGCCGACGATCGTACTGCACAATGGGAAATACCTGATCCCGCGCCGAGATGGCCACGTGCTGGCCGGCAGCACACTGGAAGCGGCAGGCTTTGATAAATCAACGACAGACGCAGCCCGGCTTGAATTGCTGGCCTTTGCCGGCGGTATTCTGCCAACCCTGACGGAACAGGTTCTGATACAGCAGTGGAGCGGATTGCGGCCGGGTTCGCCGGACAACTTGCCACTGATTTCGCCGCATCCGGAGTACACCAATCTCTATTTCAACTGTGGCCATTTCCGTTATGGCGTCACCATGGCGCCGGGTTCCGCGATGGTGCTGGCGGATCTGGTTGAAGGTAAATCACCCGCGATATCGGCTGCCCCCTACGCCTTTCCCGGGTGCATGGCCGCGACGGGGGAGATTAATAAGCCGCAGCTGACATTAGACTGAGGGATATCTGTCTGTGTGCTTGAAACATGCAGTTTTTTAAGGTTTCATTCGCTCGCCTGTTGCAATGACAGCGGGTGCGAAGTTGGCTTTAATGGTTTATGAATGACATATAACAAACGGCATACAACGACTATCAGGACGAGGTTTTAAATGAAATACAAAAGAGGTTTTACCGTCATTGAACTGGTGGTGGCCATCACCATCGTTTTACTGCTGGTTGCAGTCGCGATCGCGTCATTTAACGATCACATGACGCGAAAGTACCGGGCCGAAGCGCGCAAGGCATTGATTGAAAACGCGGAGTGGCTGCAATTGCAGCATCCCAAGAGCGGCACCTACCTGGTTAAGTTGCCGATTCCCCAAACGCCAAATGATGGCGATGCCCGCTATCGCATTGAACTGGTTTCCAGCCCGTTCACAGCGACAGATCCCAAGGTTCAGTTTTCAGCTTCTTCGGTCGCTGCCTTCACGCTCCGCGCGGTGCCGCTAAGCGGCGATAGCTGCGGCAGTCTGTTGCTTGATTCCACCGGGCGCACCGGCGTTTCGGGTGAGGATGCGCTGGTGGCCGATTGCTGGCATTAGTGTCCAGGGATGTGCACAGGCCTGCCGGCTTGGATAGGCAAACAAGCGCGGGCATACATGACGGAAAACCCGTTGGAGAATGCGCACCTTGGTGAATGTGCTTCCGCTGCAAACGTTGCCGGTCTTGCGGCAGCTTTCGCATGACCAGTTTTTCTCCGGCGAAGTCATCGCGCAGCGTCTGAATTGCTCACGTGGCACCGTTCACAACGCGATTCGCGCCGCGCAGGATGCCGGTTTCAGCGTGCATGCCGTGCACGGTCGAGGTTATCGCCTGACCGCGCCAGTCAGTTGGCTGGATGCGGATCGCCTGCATCATGAGTTTGATCAGCGTGGCATCCAACTTAAGTATGTAGACCAGATCCCTTCGACCAATGCGTGGATGCTCGACTGGGCCGCGCGAGATCCGCCTGAGCGCGCAGCGCATCGGGCGTTGGTCTGCGCGGAATGGCAAAGCAAGGGGCGTGGCCGGCGCGGTCGCGACTGGCACACCGATCTCGGCGGTGGTCTGATGTTTTCCTTTCTATGGCGCTCAACGCGTCCCGCCGCCCAGCTTTCCGGGCTTTCGTTGGCGGTGGGTGTCGCATTGGTCGAAGGCTTGCGTGAGTTCGGACTGGCCGGGGCACAGGTCAAATGGCCGAACGATATTCAGATTGCCGGCGCCAAACTGGCGGGCGTATTGATTGAGTTGGCCAGCGACAAACTGGCCAGCGACGTGCTGGCGCCCAGTACTGCGGTGATCGGGGTCGGCATCAATGTGTCGGGCGGCGAGGCACTCAGCCAACGCGTCGGCCAGCCGGTGACCGATCTGTCCGCGCACTTGTCTTCACCCCTCGGATACGTAGATCGCAATGATCTGCTGTTGCGGCTGGTTTCAACGCTGGATGCGGCGTTGACACTTTTCGAGCGGGAGGGGTTTGCCTCGTTTCATGCCGCATGGCATGCCTGCCATGCGCACCAGGCGCGGCCGGTTTCCTTGCAGATCGGGCAGGGCGAGTTGATCACCGGTGTCGCGTTGGGTGTCGATGCGCAAGGTGCGTTGCAGGTCGAAACCGCCAACGGCGTCCAGACTTTTCATTCCGGTGAAGTCAGCCTGCGAGCCGTTTCGCCATGATGCTGTTGGTGGATGCCGGCAACACGCGTATCAAGTGGCGCATCGTTGAGGGGCATCAGCTTATCGCCGCTGGCGTTGTTTTAACGTCTGATTGGGCTGAATTGAACGCCGCCTGGCAACCGTTCAGGCTGGCGCAAGCTGTGCTGAGTTGTGTTGCGGATGCCAGTGTGCAGGCTGGCCTGGCCGCGCTGCTACAGCAGCGCGGCGTTGCGGCGCATTGGTTGCGGGCGGAGCGTGAACGGCATGGTGTGTTGAACAATTACACGGCGCCGGAAAAACTTGGCGCTGACCGCTACGCCGGGCTGATTGCCGTCGCCCGCCTGAAGCTGGGTGACTGTGTAGTGGCCAGTGTGGGCACCGCGACGACGGTAGATCAACTGGATCGAAACGCGGTGTTTTTGGGCGGCATCATCCTGCCCGGCCCGGATATGATGCGGGCGGCATTGTTGCGTGGCACCGGCCAGATCGAAACCCGCATGCAATCCGAACCTGACCACATGCAGGCAGAACTGAATTTGACGTCGCCTCCACGCGATACGGCCGCTGCGGTAGAAACCGGCATTGTGTTGGCTCAGGTTGGCGCGATTGATGCGATGTGTCAAAACATGTGTCCGGCCATGGCATCCAGCATGAATGCAACGCCCATGCTGATTTTGACCGGTGGCGCCAGAGCCCAGGTACGCGCCGGACTGAGGCGTGAACTTATCGAAATTGAAGATCTGGTGCTGGATGGTCTGGCCTGGATCGGACAGGAGCTGAATTGCGCAAACTGATCGGACTGCTGCTGGCTTTGAATCTTGGGATGTTGGTGGTTGGCCTGGCTTGGCAATTCGCTGCGCGTGAGGCGCCGCAGCCGGTGGTGTTCAACGCCGAAAAAATCCGCCTGCTTGACCTGCCGCCATCGCCGCAACCCGATGAAGCTAATGCCGTTGCCGATGCGGTCATTCAAACACCGGCGGTTGTCGCTCCCGAGGAGAAGGCTCAGGAACCAACGCCGATCGCAAATCTGCGCTGTTTTTCTTGGGAAAAGCTCGACGCGGCCGGATGGCGTGCGGTCGAAGCCTATCTGAAGCAAATTGGTATCAAGCCCGGCGCTTATTCGATTGATCTGGAAAAAAAGCTGGGCTGGTGGGTATTTTTGCCGCCGCTGGCGGACGCGGAGGCAGGGCAAGCGCGAATGGATCAAATTATCCAGCTGGGGATCAAGGACTACGCTCAGGTACGCAGCGGACCAATGCGTAGCGCACTTTCGTTGGGGGCATTTTCCAAATCGGCGCAAGCGCGTGAACACGCTGCATTCCTGACCGCCAAGGGGCTCAAGGACATCGAATTCGGACCGCGTCTGGAATCCGGCGTGGCCAGGTTGAATTTTTTGAGTTCAATTTCTGATGCCGAATTGGAAAACATGGCAGCGCAACTGAAAGCCGGTTGGCCAAATGGGTTGCAGCCAGCCACTTGTGCTTTGCCCTGAACTTCCCCGGTTAATTCTCCCCGCACAGCGATGCCGGGTCGCACAAGCGGCCGCGCAGCCAATCTGCTGAAAGCGGCAACAGCAGGTCGTCGAACTCACCCTCAGGTCGATCCGAGGCGCGTGGCGGATGCATGATGAAACGCGCATCCGAATTGATGTTTTCCAATTCATCCGACGAGGTCGGCCTCAGGTTGTCGCCGCCATTGGTATTTTTCGCGCCAAAGCCATTGCGGCCATGCGAAATGATGATGGCGGCAGCGGACGTTGGGCTGTTGCAAGCCCGGTTCGGGCAGACTTGAAGTTCTGCCACCGCCTCGGCCAGTGGCGTGCCGGCGACGCTCCAGTCTGCCGCGACCGCGTAGCTCAGGTGATTGCCCCAGGCATCGGCCTTCGTCAGGCCAAGTGTTTTCCAGGGCAGATTGCCGCTGAGGGCGGCGCACGCGCCATCGGCTAGCCGATCCTCGAGGCCATCATTGGCCTGCGTGGCATGCCCTTCGCGTAAGTCTGGGCAGGGCAGCGGTCCTGCTTGTCCGGCCTGGCGCAAGGCGAAGCCGACTAGCGCGATGCGGGCCGATTCCAGCGTGCGGCGGCTTTCCGTGGTTTGATGTTCAACCACCTGCTGTCCAAGCGGGGTCAGAACGCCGCCCAGCAGCAGCGTGATGATGAACAGGACAATCGCCAGTTCGATCAGCGTGAAGCCGTCGGCAGCGTGGACGGCAATCCGGAAGCGGGTATCCGGTCGCGAAGTGGTTTCAGTCCGCATTGGGTGTCAACGTCCACCAGTTCAGGTGGCAGGTGGCCTGGCCGCTGTCACCTTGGCTTGTATCTTGCCCTTCCAGCATGAGGCTACAGCTTTCGACAGTGAAACGGCCCGGCGCGGTGGCGCGCAGTTGCGCAATCAGCCTGCTCAGGCTGGCCGGGTTGAGCGGCGTTGCGGAAAAAGACATTCTGCTGAGCTTCAGGTTGGGCGCCAGCGGACTTTGAGTTTGGGGCGAGAGATGCCAGCTGAGGCTGTTCAGATTCAGCAGGGTTCGGGTTTCACTCAGGGCGGTGATCCAGCCGGCGCGATCTTCGGCGCCGATGAAGCCGCTGACGCGGATGCGCTCGTGCAAGGCGGCCTCGGCCTGGTCCTGAATCAGCCGCGTCGGCGCTTCACGCACGTTGCGGGCGGCTTCGGCGGCAACAGTCTCTTCGTGGATCAAGCGATTCGCCGCAGCTAGCCGAGCTTGCAGACTGTAGTGAAACACGAGGCTGCCGATCAGCAAGGAGGCGATCAGCAGCGTGATTGGTAGCCGAAGTTTAGGGTTCAGTATCCTCATGGTGTCGCCCCTTTGATTTCAATCTGGAAGCGGGCGCTGACCTGGCTATGGCCGAATTCACCTTCCAGTTCACTGGCGACGGAAGTATCCAACGGCCAGCGTTTCACGCTGACCGAGTGGCCGGGGAATGCGGCCTGAAGTTGGGTGACCAGTGCTTCAACCCGCTGGTGGGCGGCACGGAAATTATTGTCGAACGGCAATATCTCGCCCGTGAGCCGGATGAGTGGTGCGGCTTGGTTATCAGGGCTGTTGTCCAGGTTTTGTTGGGAATAGGTTGACCCGTCGAGGCGCTGAATCCGCAGATTGCCGATCTGATTGCTGATGTTGAGCACACGTTCAAACAAGGCGGCGGGTTCCTGCTCCAGTGCATTGATTCTGTGCCAGGCCTCGACGATTTCCCGGCGTTGATTCAGCTTGCTGGCGCCGCCGGCGTTGTGCAGAAAAAGGGATTCCCGCTCACGGTTGGCCTGGCTTGCGGCGCGCGCTTGATCAGCCGCATTGTCAAGTCGCCAGCAATCCAGCCAGAGCAGCAGCGAAATCAGCATGATCAGCGAGATCCAGGCGCTGGCGATGAACATCAAGCCACGTTTCATCCAGTGCAGCCGGGTAATGCCATGCTGCTCGCGGGTCATCAGGTTGGCGCTCTGTGGGGCGTCCGGCAGCAGTTTCAGATACAGCGCATCGGCGGACTCCGCCAGCAGGGTGGGTGGCAGATTCAGCGTGTCCAGCAGTTGACCGCGCAGGATGCTTTCACATTGGAAGCCAGCCGATTCTGGCAACAGCGCGTGCAGCTGCGCCAGCGTATTGAGCGGGTCGAGCAGTAGCGTGCGAAGCGGCGCCGAGCGCGCCAGCAGTCGTTGACCGAGCAGCGATTGGCGGGTGCGCTCGATTTCTTCGGCATAGCCTTCGAGTGGGTTCTGATGTTGGTTGCTATCCACCGGCGCCAGACGTGAAAAGCGCAATTCGCCCTCTTCCAGATAGGTCAGGCGCAAGCCGCCGGTTTGTTCGGACACCAGCAACAAACGCCCTTTGCCGAGGCGGAATTGTTTTGCCAGCGGGATGGCCAGTGCCGGCAACAACCAGATGCCGGCCAGATGAGCGGCGCGCACATGCATGATGTCGAGCCAGGGGCGCACGATTTCGGCATTGGTCAGGCCCATCATCAGATAACGCTCTTGTCGGCGTTCCTTCAATTGGCCTTGCAATACCGGGTCGGATAATGACTTCTGCCGCAATGCGGCGCGATAGGCGGAATGGTGGATCAGCTGGCGCAGTCGGCGATCGGTCATTTCGCGCCGATCAGCGCCGTGCACGCGCGGCAGGATGTCTTGCCGGTAAACCTCATCCACCGTATCGACGGCAATCGCCACCGGTTTCCCAGCGTGCTTCAGCAACAGGGCGTTGAACGCCTCCCAGCCTTCCTCGTGGCTGGGCAGGGCATGCACTTCTCGCAGCGTACCTTGGTGATACAAGGCGAAACTGGCGCCGGCAGCCGACAGGTAAAGCAGGATACGGTCATTCAATGTGAACGCCTTGACGATCATAACGGCAGTTCTCCGATGATCTGGTAGATCGGCAGGAATACCGCCAGCATCAGCACCGCCAGCAGCAGACCGAGCAGGGTGGCGAGTCCGGGCTCGAGCAGGGTTAATGCGCGGGCGATGGTTTCCCGCGAGTCGCGCTCGAAGAACCAGGCGACATTCTCGAAGGCTTCAGAGAGCGCGCCATTCGCCTCGCCGGTGTGCACCATGCGCAGCACCATAGGCGGCAACAGATTCTGTTGCCGCAAGCTGTTGGCGACGCCTTCACCAGCGGCGATTTGTTGCGCCGATGCAATCAACTTGAGTTGGATGACACGATTACCGGCGCTGTCGGCACAGGCTTGCAGCGCATCGAGCAGGCCGACGCCGGATTGCAGCAGCAGCGCAAGCAAGCCGCTGACGCGGGCCAGGATGTGTTTGCGCAAGGTCGGGCCGAAGATCGGCAGCCGCAGCCAGATGGCGTCCGTCCACTTGGCGAGTGCGGCGGAATGACGCCAGGCGATGAAGCCGATACCACCAAGCAAGAGCAACGGCGGCAGCAGCCAGATCAGATTGGCACGCACCAGCTCGGAGAGTTGAATCAACAGGCGGGTCGAGAACGGCATCGGCATGTTCAGGCTGTTGACCAGGATGGCCAGTTTCGGCGTCAGGTAAAACAGCAGTACGCCAGCGGCGGCGAGCACCGCACCGGCGGCCAGGCTGGGGTAGATCAGGCGGCGGGTGAATTCGGTCTGCAGCTCATCCTGTTGTTTGAGACGGGCTTCCAGTCGGGCAAAGACAATTTCCATCTGGTCGCTGGTTTCGGCGGCGCGAATGAGCGCGACGAAGACGCGGTCAAAGACATCGGGGTGGCTGGCCAGCGCTTCGGAGAGCAGTTTGCCACCTTCCAAATCATCTGCCAGCAGCGCCAGCAGATCGCGAAAGCGTGAGTTTTCTGTGCTCGCGATCAGGTCTTTCAGGCCATCCAGAAGTGGTGCGTTGGCGCGCGCGATTTGTTGCATGTGAAAGCAAAAGCTGATCAGGTCGCGTCGTGTCGCATGCCAGGTTGAGAACAGACCGCGCCGGTTGGCCGCGCGCGCACGGATCAGGGTCAACCCCATACGGCGCAAGCGCAGGTCAAGGTCGATATCGTTGATCGCGTTGAGTTCGCCCTGGATGCGATCTCCTTCGACATCAGCGGCTCGGTAGCGGAAGCGGGGCATCGGATTTTCGGCGGCGGATTCAGAGCCAGTTCACGGCTGGTTCAAAATCTGTTCAAAGCCGGTTCAAAGCCGTTTCAAAGCCGGACTAAAGCCGGGACAAGTTGACGACCCGGCTCAGTTCATCGAGCGAGGTGTCGCCGTTGCGGACGCGTTCGAGTCCGTCCTCGGCCAGATTGCGCCAACCGCGCTGTCCGGCCAGTAACGCCAATTCTCGCGGCGAGGCGCCGCGCAGGACAGCTTCATCCAGGGTCGCGTCCATCAGCAGCAATTCCATCAGTGGCAGGCGGCCGCGATAGCCTTTGTAGGCGCATTGGGCGCAGCCCTTGGCGCGATAAATGATATCCGGCGCCTGGTTGTCGAGCAGGCGGCGCTCGACATCAGTCGGGCTGTGCGCCTGCTTGCATTGCGGACACAAGCGGCGCACCAGGCGTTGCGCTACCACGGCGACGATATTGCCAGCGATGATCGCCGGCCGGATACCCATGTCTTCGAGGCGGGGAAACACGCCGAGGGCGGAGTGCGTGTGCAGCGTGGTGAACACCAGATGCCCGGTCATGGCGGCGCGGAATGCCATTTCTGCGGCATCCTTGTCGCGCACTTCGCCGACTAGCACGATGTCCGGGTCTTGTCGCATGATGGCGCGCACGCCGCCGGCGAAATCGACTTTCGACAGTTCGGTGAGCGAGGTCTGACGGATCAGTGGTTGCGGATATTCGACCGGGTCTTCCAGGGTCATGATGTTGACCTCTTCCCGGTTCAGATGCGCCAGCAGCGAATACAGCGTGGTGGTTTTGCCGGAACCGGTCGGGCCGGTGACGATGACCAGGCCTTCCGGGCGTCCTATCGC
>JFJP01034076.1_pt1 | contig 18355 bp, 17 predicted proteins | sample 431651 | NCBI WGS metagenome assembly JFJP01 (sample SAMN02602958, study PRJNA72255) | Microbial mat metagenome, whole genome shotgun sequencing project. | biome: fresh water; feature: sink hole; material: water; isolation source: purple microbial (photo- and chemosynthetic) mats found in...
AAATCGTAATAGAAGCCATGGTCGACAGGCGGCCCGATGGCGATCTGTGCGTTGGGAATCAGCTTGAGGACAGCTTCAGCCATCACATGCGCCAGGGAGTGGCGCTTTTTGTAGAGGAGTTCGTCATCGGAAAGACGTTTTTGAGCAGTTGCGGTGACAGCCATGGAAGGCCTCCTGGGGCAAAGCCGGGTTGCGGCTCTTTCCAAGGACGGGAATGGAATATTCCCGCGGTACCACCTTGGTTCGCTCAGGCATGATGCCAGGCGCCCTCTCGTCCCGTTTCGGAGGACCGACGGTTCCATCTACTGCCCGGGGTTGATCCGGGGTTCGGGGAACGGCTCAGAAGGGGTTTTCAACGGATGGGGTCCGAACCACCCTTTCAGCCAGGGTCTGCACTGCATTCCCCGGGGCGGTCTCTCTGGCGGTCCTGTCCGGCTACTCGTCTTCGTCGATGCCTTGAACCAATATACTAGGACTGGGTCCAGGCTTGCAAGAGGTTGCGGGGGTGGTCACCAAGTTCCAGGGTCAGAGCCACACCGGTACCGGTAAAAAGCACCTGGTCGGTGGCTTGCGAGAAAAACTTGGCCCAGCTTCCGGGAGTGACCGCTTGGCAGGTTTGGAATTTCTCCCTGCCAACCTCAAGACGCACATCGACATCTTTGCCACCGAACAGAGCGGAATTCTGGGCAAAGTGGTGAAACACGATGCGGGTGGGAGTGAGCAGAAAAAGCCCCCAGGAGCCGACGGGGGCCGAGGCAAGCCCTTTGGCAGCGGCAATTCGCCCTGCCGCACGGTACAACAGCGGTTCACCCAGTTCTGCCTCCAGGGCTTGAAGGGTGGGCTCAACGGCACGTTTCACAGTTGTCATAGAAGAATCTCCCGTGGATAGTATACAGAAACAAACACGGGGGAGGAGCCTCTTGACGGACTATTTGCTGCTCAACTCGCAACTCACGGCGCTGCTGGAGGGGGAACCCGACCGTACCGCCAACCTGGCTAACGCGGCCGCGCTGCTGAAGTCCGAACTGCCCGGTTTGAATTGGGCAGGTTTCTATTTAGTCGGCAGCCCCAGGAAACCAGGCGCGCTCGAACTGGTCCTGGGTCCCTTTCAAGGATTGCCGGCGTGCATACGCCTTCCTTTTGGGAAGGGCGTCTGCGGTACGGCCTGGGCTGAAAACCAGACCCTGGTTGTCGCCGATGTTCATGCTTTTCCGGGGCACATCGCCTGCGACTCGGCCAGTGAAAGTGAACTTGTGGTTCCACTGCGGGACCAAGCCGGCCGGGTTATGGGGGTTCTTGATCTGGACAGCCCCCAAAAAAACCGCTTCGATGACCGAGACCGGCAGGGCCTGGAAGAGTTCTGCCGAATTCTGGAAGCTAGCTTGAATCAAAAGGGAGGGGATCGATGAAAAAACTCTATGGAGCGATCGAAGCTGGAGGAACGAAATTTGTCTGCGCCGTGGGCACCGGTCCCGAAGACCTGAGAGATGAGATCCGTTTTCCCACGACCAAGCCCGAAGAGACGCTGGGACAAGCCTTGGACTACTTCCGCCAGGCCGAAAAGAAATATGGAAAGTTGACGGCCCTGGGCATTGGAAGTTTCGGTCCGGTCGATCTTGACCCGAGTTCACCCACCTGGGGGAGTATTACAGCCACACCCAAACCGTTTTGGGCTGATACTCCGGTAGCTTCGTTGTTCCGAAAAGAGTTCGGAGTTCCTATCGGCTGGGACACCGATGTCAACGGCGCGGTTTTAGGCGAGCACCGTTGGGGAGCAGGCCGGGGACTCGACACCCTGATTTACCTCACCATAGGCACGGGTATCGGTGGCGGAGTCATGATCAACGGCACCTTGGTCCATGGGCTCGTACACCCCGAAGCCGGTCATATGATCCTGCCGCGCGACACCAAAACCGACCCCTTCCGAGGCAGCTGCCCCTTCCATGACAGCTGCCTGGAGGGACTTGCCGCCGGGCCCTCGTTTGAGGGCCGCTGGGGCAAAAAAGGTGCCGAACTTCCTCCCGACCATCCAGCCTGGGACCTCGAAGCCCATTACCTCGCGCTGGGCCTGCAAAGTTTTCTGAGCATCCTTTCACCACAGCGCATCATTCTGGGCGGAGGTGTGATGGACCAACCCCAACTGTTCCCCAAAGTTCGGCAGAAGCTACTGGCACTCAACAATCACTATATCCGCCACGCCAGCCTGACGGAGGCTGGCATTGACAGCTATGTTGTTCCACCGGCACTGGGCAACCGGGCCGGGATTCTGGGAGCCCTCGCCCTGGCAGAGGCGGCGGCTAGCCGATGATCTTTCGAAGAACGTAGGGCAATATTCCCCGGTGGTGGTAGTAATGCACGTCGATTTCTGTATCGAGACGGGCCGTGGCCTGGAAACTCCGGGTCACCCCTTTTTCATCGCAGGCTTCGACGGTGATCTGCTGCCCGGGGGTCAGTGCATCGAGGCCCTGAATGGAGAAGGTTTCCCTGCCGTTCAGACCGAGAGACTGGGCGCTCTGTCCTTCGAGGAATACCAAGGGTAACACCCCCATCCCCACCAGATTGGACCGGTGGATGCGCTCATAACTTTGAGCAATGACCACACGGACACCCAACAAAGCGGTGCCTTTCGCAGCCCAGTCGCGGCTGGAACCAGTGCCGTATTCTTTGCCGCCCAAAATGACAAGATCTCGCCCCTCGACTTGGTAGGCCATGGAAATATCATACACAAAGCCTTCGGTTCCTTCGGGCAACTTCAGAGTGTAGGAGCCCTCCTTGGGTTCCACCATCTTGTTTTTAATGCGGATATTGGCGAAGGTACCCCGCATCATGACCTCATGGTTACCGCGCCTGGCCCCGTAACTGTTGAAATCGGCTGGCTCAACCCCCTTGGACAGAAGAAACTGACCGGCTGGATAGGAAGCCCGGATATTTCCGGCGGGGCTGATATGGTCGGTGGTAATGCTGTCGCCTAGAACCAGCAGGCACCGGGCGGCAATCAGGTTCTGAACAGCGGTGACAGAGGGACTGAAACCCCGGAAATACGGGGGAAGCTGGATATAGGTCGACGCAGGGTTCCAGCGGAACGTAGCATCGGAGGGTGCCTGAAGGCCTTTCCAATGGGCATCTCCCTCAAAAATCGTCTTGTAGCGGCGGACAAAGGCCTCGCGGGTAACAAACTGCGCCACGAGGGCGTTGATTTCCTCAACCGAGGGCCAAATATCCTTGAGAAACACCAGTTTACCGTCTTTGTCGGTACCCAGCGGTTCGGTGGTCAGATCAATGTCAACACGGCCAGCCAATGCGAAAGCCACCACGAGCAATGGTGAAGCCAGAAAACTCGCCTTGACGTTGGGGTGAATACGACCTTCAAAATTGCGGTTGCCTGAAATGACCGAGGACAAACACAGGTTGTGCTCTGTCTGGGCTTTTTCGATGGCCGGATGCAAGGGCCCGGAGTTGCCAATGCAGGTGACACAGCCAAAGGCGGCGATTTGAAAACCAAGAGCATCAAGACTGGTGAGCAGTCCAGAGGCTTCCAGATAGTCTTGTACGGCCCGGGAGCCCGGGGCCAAGCTGGTCTTGACCCAGGCGGGCACGCTCAGACCCGCATCAACAGCCTTCTTCGCCAGCAGGGCCGAACCAAGCATCAAAGCCGGGTTGGCGGTATTGGTGCAGCTGGTGATCGAAGCGATGGCAACCGCTCCGTCCCGAAGGACAACCTTTTTGCCGTCAAGATCAATCTCGACTCCATTGCGTCCTTGAGATTCGGGAGGGAGTACCTTAGCCAGTGCCAGGGCGGTATCTGCCAGCTTGAGCCGGTCTTGAGGCCGGCTGGGTCCCGCAAGGGAAGGAACGATTTCGGCCAGGTCGAGCTCGAGAACGGTGGAGTATTCCGGGATTGTTTCGCCGTCATTGAACAGCAAGTTGGCCCGACAGTAGGCTTCACTGATGTCAGCGGACTGATCGCGTCCGGTAAACCGTAAAAATTCTATGGTCACCTCGTCGACGGGAAAGAACCCCATGGTGGCCCCGTACTCGGGGGCCATGTTGGCAATGGTAGCCCGGTCCGGGAGGGACAGGCTCTTCACACCAGGGCCAAAGAACTCGACAAACTTATCGACCACACCGTGTTTGCGCAGACGCTCGGTAATGGTGAGCACCAGGTCCGTCGCAGTGGTTCCTGGTTGGAGGCGGCCGGAAAGGCGGAACCCAACCACTTCGGGCACCGTCATAAAATACGGCTGTCCGAGCATGACGGCTTCGGCCTCAATGCCGCCGACACCCCAACCTAACACCCCCAAACCATTGATCATGGTGGTATGGCTGTCCGTACCGACCACCGTATCGGGGTGGAGCAACCCAGGTTCGTCGGGGCTTTCCATCACGACCCGGGCCAGGTGTTCCAGGTTGACCTGGTGAATAATGCCGGAATTCGGGGGAACCACACGGAAGTTGCGGAACGCTTTCTGAGCCCATTTCAGGAAGGTGTAGCGTTCCTGGTTGCGCTGGTATTCTTTGTCAACATTCTTCGCCAGCGCGGTGCTTGATCCGTAAAAATCGATTTGGACGGAATGGTCAACCACGAGGTCGACAGGAACCAGCGGATTGATCTTCTGGGGATCCTGGCCGACGGCAGCCACGGCATCACGCATTGCCGCCAGGTCGACCACGGCCGGAACACCAGTAAAGTCCTGCATCAGGACCCGGGCCGGATAAAAAGGGATTTCGGAATCACTGCCCGAGGCCGTAAGGCCTTCCAGCAGAGAGGGGTCAAGCCCCGCTGCACCGGCTTTGCGGAGGGCGTTCTCCAGAAGGATTCGAAGGGAAAAAGGAAGGCTGCGGACCCTCTCGGTTCCTAACCCGGTGATATCGTAAAAGCTGTATTGCTGTTGCCCGATACGAAGGATCTTGCGGAATTCTCCAGTTTTCATGCACGAGAGAATACAGGAGCACGCTTTGTTATTCAAGGAAGAACCATCCAGGGTTGTAAAACGCGGCCAGGTGACCATAATGTAGGCATGTGCCGCTTCTTTTGCCTCTTAGTCCTTTTTATGGGAATGCCGGTTCTCCTCCCGCTGTGGGCTCAAACCGACTCGGGTTTTGTCAGCTTTTACGGTGATGAGTTTATAGGAAAGAAGACCGCTTCGGGAGAACTGTACGACCCGGCAGTTCTGACAGCGGCCCATCGGTCGTTGCGGTTCGGCATCCGGCTTCTGGTTACCAACCCGGCAAACGGCAACTCAGTAACAGTCCGTGTCAACGATCGCGGGCCATTTGTCGAAGGACGGATTTTGGACCTGTCCCGGGCCGCCGCCGAAGCTCTTGATATCCTTACAGAGGGAGTAGTCTGGGCCGAGGTCAAGGTTCTTCGTTCTGAGGAGCCCCTGGTTTTCACACCCACAGAGTCACCTTCAGCGTTTTTCCAAATGGGAGCTTTTCGGACCGAGGCCAATGCCCAGAAACTGGCCCTCAGCCTGACGGAACAAGGTTACAAGCCCCGGATCCGCAAAGACGGCACCCTTTTTCGCGTGTATCTGACAGTGCCGGAGTCTGAAACAACCGGGCTCACAGAAAAACTTCTGAAGGAAGGACGAAACGGATTTCTGCAGGTCTCAAAAGAACCCCAGGGCACGCCTGTCAAGCTGTCTACGGAATAGACAACACCCTTGCCATCGTAGCTACCATGTTGTAGTATTCGTGTTATGGCTAATCTAATGAAGATTGTCATCGTTGACGATGACGAAGTAAACCTGACCTTCTGTCAGAGAGTTCTCCAAGATTTTGAAACATTTCCTTTCCGTGACCCTAAGAAGGCTCTCACCTACTGTCTTCAGAACGATTTTGATTTGGTTCTGACGGACATGAGAATGCCTTCCATGACAGGCATCGGTCTGATCCAGGAGATCAGAAAGAAGAAGGACGACTTTGCCGCCCTGATCATTTCGGCCTACAGCGATTCAGAGTACCTGATGGAAGCGGTGAACGCCGCCAATATCTCGCAGTATCTGCTCAAGCCGGTAGAAGCAGCCGTTCTCAGCACCAAAGTCACCGACGCTCTTCGCCACCTGCAATGGTCACGCCAGAAACGGATCGATGAGCAGCGTTTGGCGGAACAAGCTCATAAACTTCAGCAGGAAAACACCCAGCTGAGATTCCATGCAGCAACACCCTTGGCATCGCTGGTGGGAACCAACCCCTCGGTGGTGAAAACCAAGGAACTGATCAAGTCTTTTGCCCTTTCGGATTACCCTGTGTTGATCACAGGAGAGGAAGGAACCGGGAAAAAATTGGTGGCCCGACTCCTTCACGAACTCTCCGACCGCAAGGAATGTCCCTACGCAACCATCAGTACCTCCACCATCCCCGAAGACCTGCTTGAGACCGAAATCTTTGGTGCCTCCAAGGGTGCCCAGACCGGTTTGAAAGTCTCCCGGGAAGGTTTCCTTGACCGTCTGGCAGGGGGAACCCTTTCTGTGGAAGAAGTAGAGGGTCTCCCCAAGACTCTCCAGAGCAAAATTCTGAAGTTTCTTCAGTACGGTACCTACTACCCTGTGGGCGGAACGGAAGAACGTTCGGCCGATGTCCGCATTCTCTTGAGCAGCAAGTCCAACCTGGGTCAGGAGATGGAAGACGGAACCTTCCGCAAGGATCTGTATTTCAAAGTTGCCAATCTTCAGATTAAGACCCTCCCCCTCCGGGAACGCCGGGAAGACATTCTGGCCATCATGGAAACGCTTGCAAAGCGGGAAAACCGCAGTTTGCCGGTTCTCGATGCCAAGCAGAAGGACATGCTGACCCGTTATTCCTATCCTGGCAACATCCGCGAGCTCCAGGGTATTCTCGAAAAGCTGAACTTGTTGCAGGGCAGTTCGGCAGGAAACCAGGTTTCGATTGAGGAGATCGACAGGATCCTGAAGGCCAACGCCCAGGTCTACGCATCGATTCAAGGCAGCAATGCACCCGTCAAGACCATTCAGCTTCCGCCTGGCCACGAACCGGTGGATATGCGGGAATTTGTCGATGCCATTGAAAAAGACATCATCATCACAGCGTTGAAGTTCAACGACAACAACATCAGCCAAACTTCCCGCAACCTGATGATCAGCCGCCAGGGCTTGAAGAACAAAATCAAAAGGTATGAGATTCCAGTCGACATCGACGACGAAGAATGAGCACTGGGCACAATCGGGCCCACAGGATGGGCACCGAGCCCATCCCGCGTCTGCTTCTTGAGTTTTCCCTGCCCGTGATGACGGGGATGATCGTTCAAGCGGTCTACAGCATCATCAACCGGGCGTTTATCGGCAATGTCCCTGAGGCGGCAACCTTGGGGATGGCTGCCATTACCGTCGGCATGCCGATCATTCTGGTGAATATGGCTTTCGGCATGCTGGTGGGTTTTGGCGGTTCGGCGGCCTTGAGCCTGTATCTAGGCCAAAAGGACCAGGAGAAAGCCGAAAAGGTTCTTGGGAATTCCCTCACCCTCGTCGTGCTCTTGGGCTTGGTTGTCATGGGCTTGGGAATCACCTTTCTCGATCCCCTTCTGCTCATGCTCGGCGCTACCGCCGAGGTGCTCCCCTACGCCCGGGATTACAACCTGATCATTCTCCTTGCCACAATCCCCATGGGAATCGGGTTCGGCCTCAACAATTTCATCCGCGCTGAAGGCAATCCCCGGACGTCGATGAACTATATGGTTTGGAGTGCCGGGGTCAATGTCGTACTGGATGCCCTCTTCATCTTGGTTTTTCACTGGGGTGTGGCCGGTGCCGCCCTGGGGACGCTGTGCGCGCAGTCCTTCACGGCATTCCTGGTCTTGAGGTATTTCTTTACCAAGAAGAGCCATGTCCATTTCCACGTCAAGTCATTGAGGCTGGACTGGGCCATCGTGGCAAAGATCAGCGCCATCGGTTCCAGCTCATTTCTGATGCAGATGGGTGCCAGCCTGGTGCAATTTGTGCTGAACAACCAACTGATGGTCCATGGTGGCGATACGGCCCTGGCGGCTTGGGGCATTATAAGTACCTTGCTGATGTTCTTTTTCTTCTTTGTCTTCGGTCTTAACGGTGGAAGTCAGCCGCTGATCGGTTACAACTACGGTGCCCAGAACTTTCTTCGGGTGAGAACAACGGCCAAGTGGGCCATTCTTGCCGCCACAGTGATCATGACGGTGAGCTGGGCGTTCATCCAGCTGTTTGCACCGTTTCTGGTGGGGTTGTTTTCCGGGCAGGACAAGGCCCTTCAGGAAATGGCGACACACGGTTTGCGGCTGCAGGCTCTCATGTTGCCCCTGATCGGTTTCCAGATCATTGCCGCCGGGTACTTCAATTCGGTGGGCAAACCAGTCCATGCCATGTTCTTGGCACTGAGCCGTCAGGTCCTTTTTCTGTTGCCCCTGGCCTGGGTCCTTCCGCTCTTTTTCGGTCTTGACGGGCTTTTCTGGTCCACACCCGTCGCTGATGTGCTGGCGGCTCTGGTAACTCTGGTGTTCTTTGTGAGGGAACTGCGGCAACTGAAAAAGTCCGGTTCAGTTACGTGATGGCTTGATGCCGGTCTGAGCGACAATTCCCCAAAAGCCACCTTTCAGTTCCATGGAACGCTTCCAGATGTCTTGAGGCGGAGTGTGAAAGACCAGGGACGACCGGGCCTCGATGACCTGCCAGGCTCCATGATCCAGTTCGGTTTCCAGCTGCCCGGCACCCCAGCCGGCATAACCCAGATACAGCCGGATGAACGGCCGGTCGTCAGGGGGGAGTTCCGGAGTTTGGCCGGAAACATACCCCCGCAAAGCCGGAAAAGAAGGTTCAAACACAATACCGGGACGAATGATGCGGGCGGCTGGAGACTGCCATTCAGCCGGCAGCCCGGTGTGAAGGGTGAACACCGCCTGGGTCTCAACAGGGCCCCCTCCGTAAAGGGGGATTTTTCCACGGCGCTCAGGGTAATCGACAGCTTCACTCGGTTCCAGGACAATCTGGGCGGCTGTCAACCCTAGGGGCCGGTTGATTACCAACCCAAGGGCCCCATCCTCTCCGTGGTCGAGAAGAAGCACGACGGCACGATGAAAAGGTGCATCAAGAAGATCGAGATCGGCGATAAGGAAATGCCCTGCCAGTGAATCCTGGGTGGATGCCATTGTCCTTAGGATACTCCAGCGGAGTCCTGAGGGGAAAGAGGGATAGAAGTCAAGGCGGAAACCCCGGCCAGAAAGTCCCGGCGTTCCAGAGTATTCAGACCCCGGGGGCCAAACAGCTCCTGGTCGAGTAAATCCCGGACGCCATGAAGTTCTACGGCATGCTCTGGAAGCAGGTCGGCTACACGGTTCAGAAACTGACGGGTGGTTTCTCCCGGCCGGTAAATAGTCAGCGGTTCTGCCCATTTCACAAGTTGTAGAAAGCCCTCTACGACCTGGGGGTACGGTTGTCGGCGGCCAGGAACGGGACGGCTGTACAACGAGCGCAGCCATTCTTGGGCACTGGCGGCTCGCGAACCGGTCTGGGTGACCCGGGTGGCAGCCCACCATTGTGCCAAGGCCTTTTCAAAGGCTTCCCACTGGGCTTTCAGAAGACTCCACCAGAGTTTCCCCAGCCCCCTTGTTTGCCTTCCCCCCTGAAGAAACCAGCGGGCCAAGGGCCAGATGAGCGCGACGATCACAGCGCCTACCAAAGTCCAACCAGCCAGAAAAATACCAAGGTCGATCAGAGTCAGCAATGTTTGAAACCGGAAAATGCGCAGCAAGAGAGCCACGAGAACCGCCAGTCGCGGGTCGCCAGGGGAAGCCAGGGGCAAAACTTCGGGAAGAGGAGCCTCCGCAGGCGGTTGCGGAAGAGCGCCCGAGGGTGGCTTTACCCAGAGGAGCGGATTGAACCAGGGCCCGCCTAGACTCATGGCAGCCCAAGCGGCCAAGGCTGCGAGAACTGCCAAAAGCAAGGACCAACCCAGTGGTGCCATTTTATCGGCCCAAGTGAACCTGTGACCGTACATCAGAGCCACCATTTCCCGCCGGTACGTGCGCAGCAGGACTCCGATCAGAAGGCAGAGAACTAAAAACGCCGCTAGAAGCCCGGCCGTCAGCCCCCCTGTACCGTATCGGCTGATCGTTGCCAGCCCGACGGCGGCACTCCCGATCAGGACGAGGGAGGTGGTCAGGGCAGTCTGATGGGTCTGAGAGAAGTCGGCATCGAGCTGAAAATCCCGTACCCGTTCTTCGAGAGGCAGCCCTTCTGGTATGCCTTCCAGCAAGTGGAACAACCGGGCCCGGCTCGCCAACTGCCCTGCCCAGAATGCCGCCAATTGACCCTGAAGGAAGCCGACAAGAAACCAAAGGATGGCAACACCGCCCCAGAAAAGCACCAAAAAGCCATAGAGCAACAAGCTAAGCATGAGCCACAGCCAGAATTTCAGAAAGGGACCTTGGCGCGTGCGTAACCGCCATGGTGCCCAGAACGCCAGGAGGAGGGTGTATGCCGCGTTGGGGAGAGCCCAGGAACCCGGGCCCTGGCCGGTTGTCCAGAACACTGCCAGAAGGGAAAAAACGGTGGGGATTCCCACAGCAAGAAGAAGGTGAACTCCTTGCGGTGCCCGGAAAGGACCAGGATCAGGGATGGGTGATGAGACCATGGGACCCTCCCTCCTCGATGGGAAAAAACACCGACCGGTAACCCGAGGGGACAGTGACACCTCCCGACAAAGTAGGGCCAACCCAAAGAAGCCGAAGTGGCGGAGGCGGCAGGACAAGGTCCTGCGGCCATTCAGGCAAATCTTCCCTTTTATCGGGCACAGCCAGGGCCAACCTTTCCAAAAAAGCACGGGCATCGGGCCAGCCGCGGCCGGGACCCAACGTGCCCGGCTGGTCCTCTGCAGCGCCATCGATGACCGTCAGCCAGACAGTTTCTCCCCGACCCAGAAGGTCCCAGACCAACGAAGCCGCCGTCTCGACAGCGGACTCGACCAGTGCCCAGCGAGTCTTCAGGGGATAGCGGGCGGACCGCAAGTCGACCACGACCCCGGTGGGCTGGCCGACGGTACGGTCATAGGTTCTGACCTGAGGGGCACCGCGCCTGGCCCAGGCCGCCGCAGAAAGCCTCGTGAGCGGATCGCCGGGCAGAAAGTCCCGGTAGGACCGGAAACGGCTGACATCATCGATCAGAGCCGGTTCCCAGCGCCGGGCACCCGAAGGCACCCCCCCCTTGGGCCAGCCCTGAATGGAATGAAGGGGCGGGTATACGGTCAGAGACCTCGCCGGGGTCTGTTTGGTGAACGGGAACAACCCCGTCGGATCGGAACCTGCGAGAGTCAGCGGTCCAAGAGACCGGAGACCGCGCTGACTTCCCCGGACGGTATAAGCAAACTGGCGGCGGGTAAACGGCCCAACCGCTTCGAACCTGCGTTTCGGCCCCCAGGATTCGAGACCTCCGTCTGAGTCAAAGACAAACAGAAGTCCCGAAGGCAGGGGAGAACGGTTTTCCAGGCGTGTGACAACCTCAAGCCGCCGCCCGCTGAAGGTCCGCAACACTGGATCAGCGGCAGTGGCAACCAGACTCCGGGAAAGGAGGAACGACCAAAGCCCTCCGAGGGCCAAAAAAAAGGCCCCAAAGAGGGCTGCCCACCGTGCGAGGGGCCAGGGAAGGGTCGCCCAAAGAAACAGGAGAACCAAGGCAACGACCTTGGCGGAACTCATGGTTGGACGAGCGCCGGAGTGGGGAGGCGCTCGAGGAGCTCTGTCAGGACGGTTTGTATTTCCAGACCCCTGGCCGCCGCCACCGCCGTCAATGCGACACGTCCGGCTGTAACCGGCAGGAACAGTTCTTTCACATCGTCAGGAAGCACCCAAAGACGCCCGCGAACCAAGGCGAGAGCCCGGGCCGCCGTATAAAGTGCCAGACCGCCGCGCGGGGACAACCCCAGACGCAGCGCCGCTTCTTTTCTGGTGGCCTCCACGAGGTCAAGAACATAGCCGCGAACCTTGGCATCGACGTGAACCTTCGAGACCAGGGCCTGCCAGGAGCGGACTTCTTCAGGGGATGAAACAGCAATAACCTCATCCACCCCGCGCCGCGCAAAGGGCAGGTCGCTGAGAATCGACTCCTCCTGGGCCCTGGTCGGGTATCCCAGACGGAAGGTGAAAAGAAATCTGTCCTTTTGAGCCTCAGGCAGGGGGAAGGTTCCTTCAAACTCAATCGGATTCTCGGTGGCCAGGACGAGGAAAGGATCGGGCAAAGCAACGACCACGCCGTCGCGGCTGACCTCCCCTTCCCCCATGGCCTGAAGCAGTGCCGACTGGGTGCGTGGTGAAGCGCGGTTGATTTCATCGAACAAAAGGAGGAAGGTCTCAACCGGCCCGGGACGAAATTCGAACGAGCCGTCTTGAGGGCGGTACACCGAGAATCCCAGAAGATCCGACGGCAACAGATCAGGTGTCCCCTGCACCCGGGTGAAATCTCCCCCCAAAGCACGAGCGAGTGCTTTCGCAAGCAGGGTTTTTCCCACACCCGGAACATCCTCGAGCAGAACATGTCCCCCCGCCAGAAGCGCTGTCAGGATCCAATCCACGGCACACGGATCTCCCCGATACACCTTGGCGGTTTCGGCAACCACCCGGTTCCGCCAGAGTTTTACCTCTTCCATGGCTCCTCCTGATCGTTCAGACCTCGAATTCGTTGCTGGAGGCCGGGTCAAACTCGGTGAAGTGATACACCACTGTTCCCGATTTCAAAACTCGCATTTCGCAGACCTGGCGGCGCACCATTTCATCAAGGTGCTTTTGAGCCTGTTCAACGGTCCAGTCGCTCGAAGCCGCCACCTGGGCAGGCGTCACCCGGCCGGCATGGTCCTGTGCCAGGCGGAGAATAGCTCTCTCGAGCGGTTCTTTCTCGCGTTTCAACGTCACCTGAACCGGGTCACCAGGGGCCCGGAGGTACCCGGCTTTGAGGTTGGCTTCGGCAATTTGCCGCGTCATGGTTAAAAAGTCATAGATCGAGCCAAGGAAGCCCAGTCCACCTGTGAGAATCCACAGGACACCCGTGGGAATTTTCTTCATATAAAAACGGTGGAGCCCGAAAACTCCCAGCCCGCCTACCAGCCACAGCAGATAGGCAATCCATACTTGGTACAAGGTGATACCCTCAAAGATATTCTTCGTTGTCGTCGAACAAGACAGCTTTGCCTTCCCTGACGGCCTGGCGGACCTCATCCAGGAAGAACCGGAGTTCCTTTTGCAGTTCCCGCTTCGGGGTGTCAGACAGCAGATCAACCTCAGCCTGCACCAGAAGCAACCGCCGAGCCGAAATGTTGGTACGGATTTTGAGCTGGAGAGCCTCGTCGCCGGCCAGCCACAGCAGGGCCACCTGGGAATCGTCCTTAGCCCTGAGCAGTTCCTCAAAACCATCATCGGCCACTCTTACCAGGTCGGCGCTGGTAAACATCCGCCGTCGCAGATCTTCCGAAAGCCCCGGCTGCGGTCCTTCGAAGGACTTCAAAATCGCTGACTCGTTTTCAACGCTCATATGGCGCAGAATGTCGGCCAGCCGGGCTTTTCCGTCGACGGTATCGGTGTTGTTGGCAGGTTTCAGCGCATGGAACCGTTCGCGTAGCGCCTGGTCCACCTGGGCTACAACCGCCGAAGGAACTCTTTCCATTTTGGCGAGGCGTTTGACCAAATCGAGACGCTGCCCTGCGTCCAAGGTCTTCAGAAACACGGCAGCCTGCGCTTTCTCCAGAAACGGAACCACAACGGAAAGAACTTGGGCCGACTCGGGTCTTAGAAGCGCCGCCACAACCTCGGGTTCCAATCCCGAAAAAAAAGCAAACGGTCTTTCGGAAGCCTGGGGAACGACCTTGTGGAGAATGGACTTGGCACGTTCTCCCCCAAAAGCCTGGTTGAGAATGGCCTCGGCGGTGACCTTGCCCCCTTTGACACTGGCAGCCTGAGTTTGGGCGATGTAGCCAAATTCCTTAAGAATGGCCTCGGCCTCGACCGGCTCTATACTCTTGATTCCCGCAATTTCCTGACCAAGGGCCTCGATTTGAGAGGGGTCAAGGTGGCGGACAACCTTGGCCGCTTCGTCCTGACCCAGCAGGATCAGAAACTTGGCGACTTTGCGGAGGCTTTTATCACCCAGAACCTTTTTTTTGTCAGGTTTTTTTTCTGTCTCAGCAACAACCGTCTTGATCAGAGGCGGGGATGCCTCGGCAGGAATGTCAAAACGAGGAAACTGCGCAGCCTTGGCCGACTCGGGGGTTGGAGAACGGGTTTGCTTCTGATAGGCCTTCAGTCGGGGATCCATGGGGGGATAGTAGCATGGCATCCCCCTTTTTTCAAATCTTTCCAAAAATCGTGTTTCCTCCCTTGATAAACCCTCGGTAGTGTTTTATGTTGCTAAACACCCGACGGATGACCCCATCCATAGGGCCGTAAGCTGGGAGGCTTCAAAAAGTATGGCTAGCAACTTCCGTGCCGACTGGCAGGATTTCCTCGGGTTTACCCGCGAGGAAATCGCGCCCGTCAGCCCGATCCGCACTGTTGTGTCCCGGGCCGGTCAACCCGAGCCCTTTGATGTTGAGCGTATCCGTGAAACCCTGACCAAGACCGTCGAAGGCGTCCGTGGATGTAAGGATCCTGAACTGGTCACCCTTCTGACCAACCAGGTGAACCGAAAACTCCTCGACGCCGAGTTCCTGGGTCCGATTCCCGGAGTCGAAGTCAATTTGACCCCCGATGTCGAAATGATCCAGGATCTGATCGAAACGGTATTGATTGAAAACACCCAAGTCGATCTGGCCAAGGCGTTTATTCTCTACCGCGCCAAGCATGCCGCAGTACGCGACTCTAAGAAGCTCATGCTCAATATTGAAGAGACAATGGAAGGCTACCTTTCGGGCAGCGACTGGCGGGGGAAAGAAAACGCCAACGTCAATTTCAGCCTTGGGGGGCTTATCCTTCACAACTCGGGCACGCTGACGGCCAATTACTGGCTGAAGAACGTCTACCCCGAGGCCATCGCCGAAGCCCACCAGAACGCCGACATGCACCTGCACGACCTGAGCATGTTTTCGGGATACTGCGCCGGCTGGTCGCTGCGCCAGGTCATTACCGAAGGTTTGGGCGGGGTCAATGATAAAATCACCTCGAAACCGGCCAAACACCTGAGCACCCTGGTCAACCAGATAGTCAACTTTTTGGGCGTGATGCAGAACGAATGGGCCGGTGCCCAAGCTCTTTCGAGCTTTGACACCTACCTTGCGCCCTTTGTCAAAGTGGACCACCTCACCTACGACGAAGTGGTTCAAAGCGTGCAGAGTTTCATTTTCGGCGTCAACACTCCCAGCCGTTGGGGCAGCCAGGCACCGTTCACCAACATCACCCTTGATTGGGTGTGCCCCGAGGACCTCAAAGACAAGAAAGCTGTGGTCGGCGGTGTGGAGATGGACTTCACCTACGGCGACTGTCAGGTCGAAATGGACATGGTGAACAAGGCCTTCATCGAACAGATGCTGGTGGGCGATGCCCATGGCCGCGGATTCGCCTACCCAATTCCCACCTACAACATCACCAAGGACTTTGCCTGGGAAACTCCCAATGCCCAGCTCTTGTTTGAAATGACCGCCAAGTATGGTACGCCCTACTTTCAGAACTTCCTCAACAGCGACCTCAACCCCAGCGATGTGCGCTGTTCGGCAGCGACGAGTTCACCGGGTCGATCGGCGTGGTGACCATCAACCTGCCGCGCATCGGCTACCTGGCCCGCCAGACCACCGGCCGCGCCGACAAGCTGGCCTTCTACCAGCGGCTGGATTACGTGATGGACCTGGCCGCCCAGAGCCTGACCATCAAGCGCAAAGTTGTCAGCCGCCTGACCGAGAACGGACTGTTCCCCTATACCAAGCGTTACCTGAAGCACTACGACAACCACTTCAGCACCATTGGTCTGACCGGAATCCACGAAACCTGTCTGAACTTCTTGGGCAAGGGACACGGCATTGAGACCCCCGAGGGCAAGGCTTTTGCTGAAGAGATGCTGGTCCACATGCGCGAGCGTCTGCAGGAATACCAGGAGCGTTACGGCGACCTGTTCAACCTGGAAGCTACCCCCGCCGAAAGCACCAGTTACCGCCTGGCACTTCACGACAAGAAGCATCATCCGGACATTATTACCAGCGGCGATGCCCAGCCGTTCTACACCAACTCGAGCCAGCTGCCTGTCGATTTCACCAGCGACATCTTCGACGCCCTGGACCACCAGGAAGCGTTGCAGACCAAGTACACCGGCGGCACGGTGTTCCATGGCTTCTTAGGTGAACGGGTCAGCGACTGGCGCGCTTGCCGTAGCCTGGTGAGAGCCATGTGTGAAAACTACCGCATACCGTATTTCACCATCAGCCCCACCTTTTCGGTCTGTCACACCCACGGTTACCTGGCCGGCGAGCACTTTAGCTGCCCGCACTGCGAGGCCGAAGCCAAGGCGAAGATCGAAGAAGAGATCGCGGAGCTGAGAAAGAAGCTGTCTTAATGCTGAGAGCGTTAACCGCTGAGGCACGGAGGACGCAGAGAAGAAGGGATAGAATTGAAGAGAGGGGAATAGCGGTGACGGGGATCTTGTCTTGGTCCACCCGCACTCCCCCCTTTGCGGTAAAAATAAAAAAAGCATTCACGAACTGGGAGGTTCAAAATGACCAAGACTGAAGTTGAGACCAAGATCGCCGAGCTCGAGGCCAAGAAAGCTCAGCCCGGGAAATTTCCCACCGAGATCTACACCAGGATCGTCGGTTACTACCGGTCGCTGGCAAACTGGAACGCCGGCAAGCGTGAGGAATACGATCACCGCAAGACTTTTGCAGAAAACCAGGGCCGCATCAATGGAGCTCTGGCCAAGGCCGAGGCCCGCAAGCATGTGAAGGCCGCTTCGTACCTTTTGTTTTCGCAGAAGACCTGCCCCAACTGCCCCGCCATGAAGGCCAAGGTGCCCTCACTAGGGGTGCAGGGCCAGGACTACGACGTAGCAGGCGGAGAGGGTTACGAGGCAGCCGTCACCTGGACAGTAACAGCCACCCCTACCCTGATTCTTTTGGATGCCGACGGCCGCGAGCTCGACCGGATCATGGCCGCCAGTGATTGGAAGCAGATCGAAAGCTACGTGTAATTGACTGATCTGCAGTTTGACTGCAGATCAGTCGCACTTTAGGGCTTGGCTTCGTCTTTCTCCGGGCCTGTTATCCTCGATGAGGTGCAATACGTCCCCGAACTCTTCCGCTACCTGAAGCTGCTCATTGATGAAGACCGCCGGCCAGGAAGGTTTTTACTGACAGGCAGCCAGGTCTTTTCCTTGCAACAAATGGGAAGCGAGAGTCTGGCTGGACGTCTGGCGATGTTGGAGCTCGGTCCGTTGGGAGCCTCTGAGTTGTAGATCGCTGCCAAGCCTTCTCTTGATCTGATGCTTTTTCGAGGGGGGCTTCCCGAACCCCGGGCGGGTTCCTTGCTCAACTATGCCGACCTAGCCCGAGATGTAGGAACGTCACCCAATACCAGCAAGCATTGGGTTTCGCTGCTGGCGACCTCAGGGCTGATCACCGTCTTGGAAGGCTGGTCCCGGAATGCTTCCAGCCGGTTGGTCAAGTCGCCCAAGGTCTACTTCAATGACACGGGGCTGCTGTGCGCTCTTTTTGGTGCTGTCTGGGAAACCTTGGGCCTTTCGCAGATTTGGATCTGGCTGAATAATCGGGGGCGGCTGCAACAAAATCTCTTCTATTGGCGGACCAAGGAAGGCAAGCCACCGAACAGCCCGGGAAAGACGATGTCACTAACCTTGGTTTGCTGCGACGCTCGGTGGAAGGGGCCGAAGTCCGCGCAACCGTTTTGTGCAGGGTCCCCGAGTTTGTGGAACGGTGGGGACCCTTTGACGTGGCGGCGGACAACGGCTGTCACCTTGACCGGGTGTTTGGGTGAACCTTTCTCAAGGGGCCAACGTGCTCAGTGCCTTCCAGGTAGCTGACGGCAGTCTGCTCTTCGCACTTGCCTTGGTTGTGGGGCTCGAGGCACCATCGGGCCATAGTCCGGTGAAGGTTGAAAACGTTGCCGTTTGCTGATCTGCGAGAGTCATTACCAAAGAGTAGTTGTTATAAGATCCGGCAGTCTGTGCCGACAGAACTGACTTCATATAGCCGAGGGCCGCGGGAAACTCAGCAAGGCTAAGTGTATCATCTGGTTTTGTAAAGGATCCCGAGGTTGCGGGGATCGCCGTATAACTCTGATTAGTCGTTGACTGCATATTTATGACAAGCCCTGTACCTCGCTGGGTAGTTGAAGTACCCCACAAACCGGAGAAGTATTCCATGTCTTGGTACAGATACAGCATGGCTT
>JFJP01006548.1_pt1 | contig 18351 bp, 18 predicted proteins | sample 431651 | NCBI WGS metagenome assembly JFJP01 (sample SAMN02602958, study PRJNA72255) | Microbial mat metagenome, whole genome shotgun sequencing project. | biome: fresh water; feature: sink hole; material: water; isolation source: purple microbial (photo- and chemosynthetic) mats found in...
ATCACCCAGCCTGATCACATGACACAGGCGAAAGGACCGAAGTGAAGTTTTTCATCGATAACTGGACGCTGTTTGCCATTGCCATTGCTTCAGCCGCCATGCTGTTGTGGCCCGTGGTGTCTCGCGGCGCGCGTGCAGGTGGCCTCACCGCCAGCGAAGCCGTCATGCTCATGAACCGCGAAAAAGCGGTGGTGATCGACGTGTGCGAGGCGGCTGAGTTTGCCAACGGACACGTGGTGGGGGCCAAGAACATTCCGCTGAGCCAGCTGGAGGCCAAACTGGCCGGCACCGTCAAAAACAAATCAACGCCTCTGGTGATGGTGTGCGCCAGCGGCATGCGGTCCAATCGCGCGGTGTCGATTGCCACCAAGCTCGGCTATGAGAAGGCCTTGTCGCTTTCGGGTGGCATGGGTGCCTGGCGCGAAGCCAGCCTGCCCGTGGAAAAAGGCTGAGCCTGTCTGCTGCCGCCCCGACGCTGTCCGTCCATTCACCCAAAACCGCCATGCAAGCCGTCAAGATCTACCTCACCGCCACGTGCCCCTATTGCATCCGTGCCAAGCAACTGCTGTCTGCCCGTGGTGTCGACCAGTTGGAAGAAATCCGTGTGGACCTGCGCCCTGAACTGCGCAAAACCATGACTGAACTGACCGGTCGCACCTCGGTGCCGCAAATTTTCATTGGCAACACGCACGTGGGTGGCTGTGACGATTTGCACGCACTCGACGCCCGTGGGGGGTTGCTGCCCCTGCTCAACGCCTGATGTCAGCGTCCAGCCTTGGGCTGACATAATTCCCCCCGCGCCCGCCCCAGGCACACGCCCGGCGGGCTTTGTTTTGCTGAATTTTTCCAACACACCGAGAAAACACCATGTCCGAAGCCCTTGAGCCCGTGTTCCAGATCCAGCGCGTTTACCTGAAAGAAGCCTCGCTGGAGCAACCCAATTCCCCCGCCATCCTGCTGGTGCAAGAGCAGCCCACCGTGGACATCCAGTTGGCCGTGTCGGCCGAACCGGCTGCCGAAGGCGTGTTCGAGGTGTGCGTGTCAGCCACCGTGCAAACCAAAATCGACGACAAAACCGTGTTCCTGGTGGAATGCAAGCAAGCCGGCATTTTTGAAATCCGCAACCTGCCAGACGAGCAGATGGGTCCCATCATGGGCATCGCTTGCCCGCAAATCGTGTACCCCTACCTGCGCGCCAATGTGGCCGATCTGATCAACCGCGCCGGTTTCCCGCCTGTGCACCTGTCGGAAATCAACTTCCAGGCCATGTACGAACAACAGCAGCAAACCCGCGCTGCCGAAGGTACGCCTCAGTAAATTCAGGTCAAATGGGCCTCTGGCGCTTGACTGGCATGGATTTCAAGCTATGAACATCGTCATGCTGGGTGCGGGTGCCTGGGGCACTGCATTGGCCCTGAGCGCCTGTCGCCACCCCGCCGGTCACCGCGTGGAGCTGTGGGTGCGCGATGCTGCGCAGGCAGATGCCCTCGCTCGCACACGCGAAAACGCTCGCTACCTGCCTGGCATGCCACTGCCAGAGGCCTTGGCGATTCGCTCGCTGAACGCCGAGGCCTGGGGCCACCTGGCCCGGCCCGGTGCTGTGGACCTGTGCGTGGTCGCCACGCCCACCGCCGCCCTGCGCCCCACGCTTGAAGCCCTGGCCCACACAGGTGTGCCCGTGGCGTGGCTGTGCAAAGGTTTTGAGGCGGGCACCGGACTCATGCCCCACGAGGTGCAGGCCCAGGTTGCCCCCCACCTGAGGGCGGGGGCCTTGAGCGGGCCCAGCTTCGCGCAGGAAGTGGCCGCCGGTCAACCCACGGCACTGGTGGCTGCCAGCCGTCATGACGAAGTGCGCAGCGCTTTGGTAGCGGCCTTTCACAGCCCGACGCTGCGTGTGTACGCCAATGACGACCTCGTGGGCGTAGAGGTGGGTGGTGCGGTCAAGAACGTGCTGGCGGTGGCCACCGGGCTGTGCGACGGCCTGCAACTGGGCCTCAACGCCCGTGCAGCCCTGGTCACGCGTGGGCTGGCCGAAATGACGCGCCTGGGCCTGGCACTGGGTGCGCGGGCCGACACCTTCATGGGTCTGAGCGGCCTGGGCGACCTCGTGCTGACGGCCACGGGTGACCTCAGTCGCAATCGCCGCGTGGGCCTGTTGCTGGCCAGCGGCCAGTCGCTGGCGCAGGCCGTGGCGTCTCTCGGCCACGTGGCCGAGGGTGTGTACAGCGCCCGCACCGTGCTGCAGCGCGCGCAAACGCTGGCCGCCGTGGTCGACCTGCTGGACGGTCGCACCCAACCCGCACAGGCCGTGGCGGCCCTGATGGGGCGCGGGGCCAAGACCGAACTGGCGGGTTGAGTGTCCCCGCCAGCCAGCACCTTCAGCGTCTCAGCATTCCAGGTTGTCAATCAGCCGTGTGGCGCCCAGGCGTGATGCGCCCAGCACCACCAGGCTGTCCCCGTGCGCAGGTGCCTGCAGGTCGCGACGGCGGCGCACGGTGAGATAGTCGGTGCGCCAACCGCGTCGGTTCAAGGTCTGCGTGGCTTCGTGCTCCAGTTGGCCCACGGCGCAGGCAAAGCTGGCTTCGGGCAGGGCGCGGGTCGCATCGGCCAGGCGGCGCAAAGCCTGTGCCAGTTGCACGGCCTCGGCGCGTTCGGCCGCACTCAGGTAGCCGTTGCGTGAACTCAGCGCCAGACCATCGGCCGCGCGCTGGGTTTCACCCCCCACCACGGTGATGGGCAGCGCAAACTGCTCCACCATGCGGCGTATCACCATCAACTGTTGGTAGTCTTTTTTGCCAAACAGGGCGTGGCGGGGTCCTTTGGACTCGGCATACACGCACTGGAACAGCTTCATCACCACCGTGCACACCCCGGTGAAAAACCCAGGGCGGAAGTGACCTTCCAGAATGTTCGCCAGCGCCTGGTCAGGTGCCACCGTGAAGGTTTGCGGTTCGGGGTACAGGTCGCGCTCGTTCGGGGCAAACACCACATGGCAGCCCGCATCGGCCAGTTTGTCGCAGTCGGCCTGTAGCGTGCGGGGGTAGGTGTCGAAGTCTTCGTTGGGGCCGAACTGCAGGCGGTTGACGAAGATGCTGGCCACCGTCACGTCGCCCAAGGGCACGGCCTGACGCACCAGGTCCAAGTGCCCGTCGTGCAGGTTGCCCATGGTGGGCACAAAAGCGGGGGATTGAAACGGGGCCAGCGCCGCGCGCAGCTCGGCGGGGGTGTGGACGATATTCACAGTCAGTCCTTCCACGCGTGCAGGGCGTCGTCCGGAAAACTGCCGTCCTTCACGGCTTTGACGTAGGCTGCCATGGCGTCGCGCACGCTGGCACTGCCGTCCATGAAGTTGCGCACGAACTTCGGGTTTTTGCCCAGGTTGATGCCCAGCATGTCGTGCATCACCAGCACCTGGCCGGCAGTGCCTTTGCCCGCACCAATGCCAATGGTGTGGCAGGTGGGCAGCTCAGCGGTCAGCGCGGCCGACAGCGGGGAGGGCACCATTTCCAGCACCAGCATGGCGGCACCTGCGTCTTGTAGTGCCAGCGCGTGGCGGCGCAGTTCATCGGCCTGGGCACCACGGCCCTGCACCCGGTAGCCACCCAGCGCGTGCACGGTTTGGGGCGTCAGCCCCAGGTGGGCGCACACGGGAATGCCGCGCTCCACCAAAAACCGCACGGTGTCGGCCGTCCAGCCGCCACCTTCGAGCTTGACCATGTGGGCACCGGCCTGCATCAGCACCGTGGCGCTGCGCAGTGCCTGTTCTTTGCTTTCCTGGTAGCTGCCAAAAGGCAGGTCGCCAATCACCCAGGCCGTGCCTTGCACGCGGCGCAGGCCGCGCACCACGCTTTCGGTGTGGTAGCGCATGGTCTCCAGCGTCACGCCCGTGGTGCTGGCCAAGCCTTGGCACACCATGCCGAGCGAGTCGCCCACCAGGATGCATTCCACCCCTGCGGCGTCGGCCACGGCGGCAAAGGTGGCGTCGTAGGCAGTGAGCATGGTGATTTTTTCGCCCTTGTCGCGCAGGTCTTGCAGGCGCGGCAGGCTGATGGGGCGGCGCTGTGGCAAGGGTGATGCGCTGGGCAAGGTGCCGTAGGGTGTGGCGGCGGCTTGTGTGTGTGGGTCGCTCATGGTGGGGGCGGCAAACGCGGTATTCAGGCCCCATGGGCCCGGGCAGGTGCCGTTTGGCACGAAAATGGCGAGTCTATTCCAAGCCCAGCAGCCCCAGAGACCGATTCCCATGCAGACATTTGTCGAACGTTTTGCGCCGTTCACCGGCCCCGAGTTTGAAGCCACTGTGGCCGCCGATGTGGCCCGTGCCCTGGCTGAAGACGTGGGCTCCGGTGACCTGACCGCTGCCCTGGTGCCCCCCGGCGCGCAAGCCCGCGCCCGTGTGCTGGCGCGTGAAGCCGCCGTGCTCTGTGGCGCACCCTGGGTGCAGGCCACGTTTCAGCGTGTGGTGCCCAGCGGTGCGTTGGTGTGGCGTGTGGCCGAAGGCCAGCGCTGCCGAGCCGACGAGGTGGTGTTTGAAATGAGCGGCCCTGCGCAACAGTTGCTGACAGCCGAGCGCACCATGCTCAACTTTCTGCAACTGCTCAGCGGCGTGGCCACGCGCACGGCGCAGTTTGTGGACGCGGTGGCAGGCACACGCGCGCACATTGTGGACACCCGCAAAACCTTGCCGGGCCTGCGCGTGGCGCAGAAATACGCCGTCGCCATGGGTGGCGGCACCAACCACCGCATGGGTCTGTACGACGCCATTCTGGTGAAAGAAAACCACATTGCCGCCGCCGGTGGTGTGGCCGCCGTGCTGGCACAGGTGCAACGCACGGCACCCCAGGCCAAGTTTGTGGAGATCGAGGTGGAGCGACTCGACCAGCTCACCGAAGCCCTCGACTGCGGTGCCACCATGGTGCTGCTCGACAACATGGACCTGCCCACCTTGCGCCAGGCCGTGGCGTTGAATGTCGGGCGCGCCATTCTGGAAATTTCGGGCGGCGTGTCCATGGACACCGTACGCGCCCTTGCAGAAACCGGGGTGGACCGCATCTCCATCGGCGGCCTGACCAAAGACGTGAAAGCCACCGACTACTCCATGCGCTTTGAAGGCATTTGAGCTGCAGAGGTCCATTTTTTTAATCCAAAAGTGCCACAGGCGCTTGATAGATAAGCAATCACAGCTACGGAAATATTCATGACTTCTGCCGCTTTTTCTGCCGCCACCCACCCTGGCGAGGCCTTCATCGACGTGGCGTTTGACCAGCCGCAAGCCGCTGAACCCACCGCTGCGGTGTGCGGCACCGGCCATGCCTGGGCGCGTGTGCCGCGCGAGCCCGCGCCGGACGAACGTGCAGCCCTCAAGGCCCGCGTGCGCGAGCTGCTGAAAGACAAAAACGCCGTGCTGGTGTCGCATTACTACGTACACCCCGACCTGCAAGACCTGGCGGTGGAAACCGGCGGCATCGTGTCTGACAGCCTGGAGATGGCCCGCTTCGGGCGCGACCACGCCGCGCAAACGCTGGTGGTGTCGGGCGTGAAGTTCATGGGCGAAACCGCCAAAATTTTGAGCCCCGACAAAACCGTGCTCATGCCCGACCTCGAGGCCAACTGCTCGCTCGACCTCGGCTGCCCGGTGGACGACTTTTCAGCCTTTTGCGACCAGCACCCCGACCGCACCGTGGTGGTGTATGCCAACACCAGCGCTGCGGTGAAAGCTCGTGCCGACTGGCTGGTGACCAGCAGCTGCGCACTCGACATCGTGCGCGCGCTGAAAGACCAGGGCCACAAAATCCTGTGGGCACCCGACCGCCACCTGGGCGGCTACATCCAGCGGGAAACCGGGGCCGACATGCTGATGTGGAACGGCAGCTGCATCGTGCACGACGAGTTCAAGGGCTTCGAGCTGGAAGCGCTCAAAAAAGAACACCCCAGCGCCAAGGTGCTGGTGCACCCCGAAAGCCCGGCCGACGTGGTGGCCCTGGCCGACGCGGTGGGCTCTACCAGTGGCATCCTGAATGCCGCCAAAACGATGGATGCCAAGGCGTTCATCGTCGCCACCGACAACGGCATGATGCACATGCTGCGCCAGCAAAACCCCGGCAAAACCTTCATTGAGGCGCCCACCGCCGGCAACAGCGCCACCTGCAAAAGCTGCGCCCACTGCCCCTGGATGGCCATGAACGGACTGGCTGGGCTGGTGCGTGTGCTGGAAACCGGCGACAACGCCGTGCATGTCGACCCGGGGCTGATTCCCCGCGCCCGCCAGCCCATTGACCGCATGCTGGCCTTCACCGCTGCGCTGAAGGCCGGGCAGCCCACGGCGGGGCTGGTGCCGCACATCGGTGCAGCTTGAAGGCTGCACAGGGCTGTCTGTCAGCAGCGCAGAGGCGCGCCTGGCCTCAGCGCGGCGGCGGTGCCAGTACCGTGGGCTTGGCCACCGCGTCGGTGTTGGGGAAGTCGCGGCTGTAGTGCAGGCCCCGGCTTTCGCGGCGCATCAGGGCCGACATGACGATCAAATCAGCCACCTGCACCAGGTTGCGCAGCTCCAGCAGGTCGCGCGTCACGTGGAAGCGGGCGTAGAACTCGTGGATTTCTTTTTGCAGCAGCTCCAGCCGTTTGGTGGTGCGCACAATGCCCACGTAGTCCCACATGAAGCGGCGCAGCTCGTGCCAGTTGTGCTGGATCACCACCAGTTCGTCGGCGTCGGTCACGCGGCTGTCGTCCCAGGCGGGCAGTTGCACGGCCGGTGGCGTGGGCGATGCCGCAATGGCCTTGACCGTGGCCGACGCAAACACCATGCATTCCAGCAGCGAGTTGCTGGCCAGTCGGTTGGCACCGTGCAGGCCGGTGCAAGTGGTTTCGCCCACGGCGTACAGCCCTGCAATGTCGGTGCGGCCCGCCAAGTCGGTGACCACACCACCACAGGTGTAGTGCGCGGCGGGCACCACGGGTATGGGCTGGCGTGTGATGTCGATGCCCAACTCCAGGCAGCGGGCCTTGATGTTGGGGAAGTGCGCTTCCAAAAACTCGGGGCTTTTGTGGCTGATGTCCAGGTACACACAGTCCACACCGTGTTTCTTCATTTCAAAGTCGATGGCACGGGCCACCACGTCGCGCGGGGCCAGTTCCGCACGCGGGTCGTGCTGGGGCATGAAGCGGGTGCCACCGGCCTCGGGCGGCAGCAGCAGCTTGCCGCCTTCACCGCGCACGGCTTCGGTGATGAGATAGCTTTTGGCTTGGGGGTGGTACAGGCAGGTGGGGTGGAACTGGATGAACTCCATGTTGGCCACTCGGCATCCGGCGCGCCAGGCGGCGGCAATGCCGTCGCCGGTGGCGGTGTCGGGGTTGGTGGTGTAGAGGTACACCTTGCCCGCGCCACCAGTGGCCAGGATGGTGTGGGGAGCGTTGAAGGTCACCACCTCGTCGCGCACCTCGTCCAGTGCGTACACACCCTGGCAGCGCACGGGCTGTCCTGGGCGAGGCAGCGTGCTGGTGGTGCGGCGGTCGGTGATGAGGTCCACCAACATGTGGTGTTCGAACACGGTCACGTTGGGGGTGGCTTTTACCCGCTCAATGAGTGTGGCCTGCACCGCCGCCCCGGTGGCGTCGGTGGCGTGCACGATGCGGCGGTGGCTGTGCCCGCCTTCTCGGGTGAGGTGCAGTTCACCATCTTCGGTGGAAAACGGCACGCCCAGGCTTTGCAGCCAGTGGATGGCCTCGGGCGCGTGCTCCACCACCATTTGGGTGGCCTCCAGGTCGCACAGACCTGCACCGGCCACCAGCGTGTCTTGCACGTGGTTGTCGAAGGTGTCGGTGGGGTCCATCACGGCGGCAATGCCGCCCTGCGCCCAGCCGCTGGCACCGTTGGCCAACTGTCGTTTGGTCAGCACCGCCACGCGCTGCGTGGCCGCCAGTTGCAGGGCGGCGGTCAACCCGGCCAGGCCGCTGCCCACGATCACGACGTCAAAGTGTTGGGTGTTGGAAAATGTCATTTGTGTAGCTGAAAACCCATGTGGGTAAAGCGGCAGGTGCCGATTCAGTTCGGAATATAGGCCAGCCGCACATAAATGGGGGCAAAGGCTTCAGCCTGCGTGAGTTCGATCAGGGTTTCTTTGGCCAACTCCAGCATGGCGATGAAGGTCACCACCAGAACGGGCACGCCCCGGCGTGGGTCAAACAGTTCGCCAAACTCCACAAACCGTTGGCCCCGCAGTTGACGCAGCACCATGCCCATGTGTTCGCGCACCGAGAGTTCCTCGCGGCTGATGTGGTGGTGTTGCACCAGCTTGGCCCGCCGCAGGATGTCTGCCCAGGCCTGTTGCAGGTCGGCCGGGCTCACATCAGGGAAACGGGGCTGCAGCGATTGTTCAATGTGCACCTGGGCGCGCCAGAAGTCGCGGTCCAGTTGGGGTAGTTCGCCTAGGCGGTGGGCGGCCAGTTTGATCTGCTCGTATTCCAGCAGGCGGCGTACCAGCTCGGCGCGGGGGTCTTCCGGTTCCTGCCCGGGGGCTTGGGGCTTGGGCGGCAGCAACATACGCGATTTGATTTCAATCAGCATGGCTGCCATCAGCAGGTACTCGGCGGCCAGCTCCAGGTTGGCCACCCGTATTTCGTCCACATAGCTCAGGTACTGCCGGGTGACGGCGGCCATGGGAATGTCGAGGATGTTGAAGTTCTGCTTGCGTATCAGGTACAGCAGCAGGTCCAGCGGGCCCTCGAAGGCCTCCAGAAACACCCGCAGCGCGTCGGGCGGAATGTACAGGTCCTGGGGCAGCGCAAACAGCGGCTCGCCGTAGAGCCGTGCCAAAGCGATCGCATCCACCACCTCGGGGGTGCCGGGGGACAGCTCGGGAGCAGGGGGCAGTTCGGTGATGCCCAGACGGGCCTCGTCACCGATGGCGGTCATTCGGGGCGCACCCGTAGGGCCCTGGGTGTGCTTGTCAATGCTCGGAGGGTTCTGTCTGGTATGGGTAGGGCTTTTGGGCCACCTGGCCAGCGCGAATGTCTTGTTGTTCGTTGCGGTTCACTTGCTTGTCCCACAGCAGGTTGCGGCCCTTGCGCTGTGCGGCTTCGAGCGCAGGGTTGGCCGTCTTCAGGCTGTCGATGAAATCTGTGACATCGGAGGTGTAGTGAGGACGTGCAAAAAAGCCCATGGTGTGAACACTCGCTGTGAAACGCAAAACCGTGATTTTACGGTCCGGGGGCGGCCGGTGGGCGTGCAGATTGGTTTGCAGGTGGCTCAGGCCGAGGGGTGCAGGCGATGCCAGTCGTCCAGCGCGGGGCGCAGCACCAGCAGCAACAGCAGGGCAGCCAGTGGCACCGTGCTGATGTAACCCAGTTGCTTGAAGCCCAGCGCACCCACCAGCCCACCCACCAGAAAACTGGCCACCAGTTGGCCGTGCACCCGCAGGCGCTGGCGGTTGGCACGCACGGGTTGGGTGTTGCGCTGGCGGTTGAGGTACAGCAGCTTGCCCAGCTCAATCCCCAGGTCGGTCACCAGCCCTGTGACGTGGGTGGTGCGGATGGTGGCGTTGGAAATTTTGGTGATCACCGCGTTTTGCAGGCCCATGATGAAACACAGCAGCACCACTGTGAGTGGCACAAACACATGTGTCACCAGCCCAATGGCCGCTCCAAACAGCCCAAACACCAGCAGCGCCAGGGCTTCCAGCAGCAGGGGCAGGCCGTAGGCGCTGCGCAGTTGCTGGCGCATGCCCCAGTTGACCAGCCAGGCGGTGGTCATGGCCCCCAGCGTGAAAGCCAGCAGGGCACCCAGCCCGGCCACAGCCAGCGTGAACTGGCCCAGCACCACGTTGTCGGCCACCGAGGAGAGCATGCCCGTCATGTGTGAGGTGTATTGCCCCACCGCCAGAAACCCGCCCGCATTCGCCGCCCCGGCCACAAAGGCCAGCACGGTGCCAAGCTTCAAGTCCGCCTGGGGCGTGCGGTGCACGCTGGTGAAACCACGGATGGGTGCAAACATGGCGTGCGGCAGGTGTGTGGCGTGGCGTCAGTGGATGCGCATGCCCGGCGTGGCACCGGGCCAGGGCGTCAGCACGAGCCTTTTCGTCGGCGTGGCTGGCGGCCAGCACCATGCCTTCGCTGATGCCGAACTTCATTTTCCGTGGGGCCAGGTTGGCCACCATCACCGTGAGCTGGCCCACCAGTTGCTCGGGTGCGTACACACTGGCAATGCCCGAAAACACGTTGCGCGTGGTGGGCTGGCCAGCTGCGTCTGTTTCGCCCACGTCCAAGGTGAGGCGCAGCAGTTTGGTGCTGCCCTCCACCCGCTCGCAGTTGACGATTTTGGCGATGCGCAGGTCAATGGTGGGAGCAATGTCTTCACCGCCGGGGCTTTTCTTTTCAGTAGCTGCCACTGCAGGTTCAGCTTGTGCTGGAGGCTCAAAAAGCATGTCAAGTTGCTTGATGTCCACGCGCTGCATCAGGTGCTGGTAGGCCGCAATGGTGTGGCCGGCGGGCAGGGGCTGGGCCGCATCGGCAAACGACAGCGCAGGCATTTGCAGGAAATCTTCCACCTGAGCGGCCAGTGCAGGCAGTACGGGCTTCAGGTAGAGCGTCAACAGGCGGAAGGCTTGCAGGCAGGTGGTGCACACATCTTGCAGGCGTGCGTCCTGGCCTTCCTGCTTGGCCAGTTCCCAGGGCTTGTTCTGGTCCACGTAGGCGTTGACTGCATCTGCCAGCAGCATGATGTCGCGCAGGGCGCGGGCGGTGTCGCGTGCCTCGTAGTGGCCTGCAATGGTGGCGGCCTCCGTTGACAGCTTGGACCACAGCGCCTGGCCGTCGGCCGACATGGCACCCAGTTGGCCGCCAAAGCGTTTGCTGATGAAACCCGCGCTGCGGCTGGCGATGTTGATGAACTTGCCCACCAGGTCGCTGTTGACACGGGCCATGAAGTCGGCGGGGTTGAAGTCGATGTCTTCGTTTTTGCCGTTGAGTTTGGCAGCCAGGTAGTAGCGCAGCCATTCCGGGTTCATGCCCAGGCTGAGGTACTTCAGCGGGTCGAGACCCGTGCCCCGGCTCTTGCTCATTTTTTCACCGTTGTTCACGGTCAGAAAGCCGTGAACAAACACCGCATTCGGTGTTTTGCGGCCGCTGAAATGCAGCGTGGCCGGCCAGAACAGGGTGTGGAAGTAGGTGATGTCTTTGCCAATGAAATGCACCTGCTCGGTGGCCGGGTCGGCCATGAACTCGTCGTAGCTGCGCAGTTCGCCACGTGCTTTGGCACCACCTTTGTCGAAGTAGTTTTTCAGCGAGGCCAGGTAGCCAATGGGTGCGTCCAGCCACACATAAAAGTATTTGCCCGGCGCATCGGGAATCTCAATGCCGAAGTAGGGTGCATCACGCGAAATGTCCCAGTCGCCCAGACCGCCCGACTCGACCCCGTTTTCGTCGGTGGTTTTTGCAAACCATTCCTTGATTTTGTTCAGCACCTCGGGTTGCAGGCGTCCGGGGGTGTGCGTCCATTCCTGCAGGAACTCGGCACAGCGTGGGTCGCTAAGGGCAAAAAAGTGGTGCTCCGAACTTTTCATCACCGGCGTGGCGCCAGACAGGGCCGAGTACGGGTCTTTCAACTCGGTGGGGGCGTACACCGCGCCGCAGTTTTCGCAGCTGTCGCCGTACTGGTCTTTGGCGCCGCACTTGGGGCAGGTGCCCTTGATGAAGCGGTCGGGCAGGAACATCTGTTTTTCGGGGTCGAAGAACTGCTCGATGGTTTTGGTGGTGATCAGCCCGTTGGCCTTCAGGCCCCGGTAAATGTCTTGCGCCAGCTGGTGGTTTTCAGTGCCGTCGGTGCTGTGCCAGTTATCGAAGGCGATGTGAAAGCCGTCCAGATAAGGCTTGCGCCCGGCAGCGATGTTGGCCACGAATTGCTGCGGCGTGATCCCCGCTTTTTCAGCGGCAATCATGATGGGCGCACCGTGCGCGTCGTCGGCGCACACAAAGTGCACCTCGTGGCCCAACATGCGCTGGAACCGCACCCAGGTATCGGCCTGGATGTATTCCATGATGTGGCCGATGTGGAAGTTGCCGTTGGCGTAGGGCAGGGCGGTGGTGACGAACAGGCGGCGTGGGGTGGTCATGGACGGGTCGGCGTGCTGGCGCGTTGTTGATGCCGTGCATTTTAGGTTTGCGGCCGTGGGTGCCTGGTAAGCCTGTGTGTGCGGCGTGGTAGGCTGGTGCTTTTCGATGAGGGGCCGCGGCGTGCCGCCCCATTGATGGCCTCATTCCCACCCATGAAAGACCTCACCCACAGCTTGTCGTTGCTGACCGGCCTTCGCGATCGCGAGGCGCTGGAAGATGCGTTGGTCGACCTGGTGTTCCGGTGTCTGGGGCCTCCGGTGCAAGCGGTGCGGCTCTTTCGGGTGGTGGTGGAGGGCGCGCGCGACCGCTGCATGCCGGTGCTGGAGCGCCGCGCGGCCGACACCGAGTCCCGTCGCATGGAGCCCAACCCCCTGCCTGGCGAGCTTGCCGTGCTCGACACCCAACCGCTGCTTAACCAGGCTTTCAGCACGGGCACCACCCAGTCGTACGCAGGCCCATCAGGCGCGCCGTGGACGTGCTGCCTGCCCTTGCTCGAAGGCGTGCCCATGCTGCTGGAGGTGGTGCTGTCCAACGCGCCGCTTGCCGCTGACGTGGCCTGGCTGGAGGACCTGTTTCGCGTTTACGGCAACGTGGTGTCGCTGCTCGACTACGGCGAAAAAGACAGTTTGACCGAGCTGCTCAACCGCAAAACCTTCGACGTGGCCTTCATCAAAGCCGCTGCCGGTTTGAAGCACGCATCTCACAAAACGCTGGACCAAGAGCGGCGGCATTCGGCACATCAACGCGGTGCGTGGCTGGCGGTGCTGGACATCGACCATTTCAAGCGCGTCAACGACACCTGCGGCCATTTGATTGGCGACGAGGTGTTGCTGCTGGTCGCGCGGCTGATGCGCTCTTGCTCGCGTTACAGCGATTTGCTCTACCGGTTCGGGGGTGAGGAGTTCGTCATTCTCATGCGCTGCGATAGCGAGACCGATGCCCTCAGTGCCATGGAGCGTCTGCGCCGCACCATCGAAAGCCACCGTTTCCCCCAAGTGGGCACCATCACGGCCAGCATTGGGCTGACCGAGGTGTTTCACAACGACATCCCCAGCGAGGCTTTTGGGCGTGCCGACGAAGCGGTGTATTACGCCAAGTCCCATGGCCGCAACCAGTTGCACAGTTACCAGCGGCTGGTGGCGGAAGGGGGGCTGGTCGCGCAGGTCAAAGAAGGCATGGTGGTGGACCTGTTCTGACCGCTTTGGGGGCGGGTTCATCACCCGGTACGTCGTTACGTTTGCTTGCAAGTACCGCCTGACGGGTAAAGCAACTTCAGCCCGTCCTCAGGTTCGGTGTTTATCTTTGGTTTGTCCGCGAACGATTCGATGTCTCGATGACGCGTGATGTACCAAAGGAGATCCAGATGAGGATTCACATTGCATCGGCAACCGTCCTGATGGGGCTGTGCGTGTCGGCAGCCCAGGTGGCGCAGGCACAGGTGGCCCAGCCTGGCCGCTTGCTGGCGTCCAACTGCTTTCAGTGCCACGGCACCAACGGCAAAGGCCCTGGGTTTGACAGCTTGGCAGGCAAGTCCACCAATGAAATCTACAAGGAGCTCAAAGAGTTCCAGTCTGGCAAAGAGGGCAACGGAATCATGGCCAAACACGCCATGGCTTACACCGATGAGCAGCTCAAGCTGATCTCTGCCTGGTTTGCAACACAGAAGTGACCACCAAGGGGAACACCATGAAAAGACGCCATTTTTTGAACGCGACCTCTGCTGGCTTGACTGCCTCTGTGCTGGCTGCCTGTGGCGGTGGGGAAGACACCAGCGAAACGCAGCGGGCACTGGAACTTGAGCAGGCCCAAAGCTCCAAGAAACGCCCCGTGACCGCACCGAGCGGGCCCACCAAGTCCCGGGTCATCGTGGTGGGCGGTGGTATGGCCGGTGCCACCTTGGCCAAATACCTGCGCTTGTGGGGCGATGCCATTGAAGTGACGCTGGTGGAGCGTGCCAGTTCATACACCTCAAACATCATGAGCAGTCTGGTGCTGACCGGCCAGCGGAACATGGCCAGCCTGGACTTCAAATACACCACGCTGATCAGCAAATACGGTGTCAAGGTGGTGCTGGGCGACGTGGCCCATATCGACCCCGTGGCCGTGAAGGTGACGCTGAGCACTGGGACGGTGCTCAGTGCCGACCGCATTGTTCTCGCTCCCGGCATTGACTTTGACGACGTACCGGGCCTGGGTACCTCCGACAAAATGCCCCATGCGTGGAAAGCCGGGCCACAGACCTCGCTGCTGGCCAGCCAACTCGCTGCCATGCCCAGCAACGGCACAGCGATCCTGAGCATTCCCAAGGTGCCCTACCGGTGTCCTCCCGGCCCCTATGAGCGTGCCTGTTTGATTGCTGACTGGATGAAATCGCGCAAGCCTGGCGCACGCTTGGTGGTGCTGGACGCAAACCCTGATTTCGTGACCGAAAAAGACAATTTCAGCCAAGCATTCTATGGTTTGCATGCCAACGTTATTCAGTACGTGCCCAACGCAGAGGTTACCCAGGCAGACCCGGCCGGCATGCAGGTGTACACCAGCCAGGGAGTGTTCAAGGGCGATGTGGTCAACCTCATTCCCGCGCAGCGCGCAGGAAAGCTGGTGGTCAGCGCCGGGCTCGCCAACGCCACCGGTGGGCGGTTTGCGGGTGTGAACGTGCTGACCTACGGCAGCACGGTGGCGGGAGCAGACAAGGTACATGTCATTGGCGACAGCAGTGCCACCACCCAGCCCAAAGCCGGGCACATTGCCAACCAGGAGGCTAAAGTGTGCGCCGATGCCATCAGCCGTCTGTTGTCGGGCATGACTGCCGACCCCGCGCCAGTCACCAACTCGGCCTGCTACTCCACCATCACAATGACCCAGGCCTCCTGGCTGACGGCGGCGTTCCAGTACGACGCAACCACACAGGCCATGAAGGTTGTTCCCGCATCGTCGGCGGCTTCCACCGGTTGGAACAAGGGCAACTTCGAGGAAATGGGCAAGTGGTTCAAGGCCTTGATGGCGGATTCCTTCGCCTGAGATGTGTCATTCCTTGGGCATGCGTCGCAGCGTCAGCTCTGCGGCCATGCCCACTTCGAGGTTGCTGATGCGCAGTGTGCCTCCATGGGCACGCGCCACCATGTTGGCCAGCATCAATCCCAGGCCTGTGTGTTCTGCGTAATTCTGTGCCGCCAGCGCTGCTTGCAGCGCGCCCAACCGCTCAGGTGGCACGCCCGGGCCGTTGTCCGAGAGGGTAATGACCTGAAAACGAGTGTCCGTCTGAACCTGCAAGGTCACCCGGTTGCCGCCATGGCGCACCACGTTGTCCAGCAAATTGATGAGAGCGGCGGCCAGCAAATCGGGGTCTGCCTCCACCTCCACGGGAAGCAAAAGCCGTATCGACAGATTGTCGATAACCACTTTCTCCAGCAGGGCTTCGATGTCTACCGTTTGCCAGTGAGTTTCGATACCACTGCGGAACAATGTCAGCAGCGAGGACACCACCCGCTTCAGGTGGTTGGTGGCAGCGCGGGTTTGTTCCAAACGTGGGCGGACGGCATGCCCACATTCCCTGAGCGCCACGGCCAACTGTGCGTCCATTCCAGCCAGTGGTGTGCGCAGCGCATGGGCAGCATGGGCGCTGAAGGCGCGCTCGTTGGCGATGCGCCGGGTCAGCCTGTATCCCAGTTCGATCACTGCCCTGTGGATCGGTGCCAACTCCTGCCGCGCGACCCGTGGCAATCGGGTGTCGGTTTTCGATGGGTCGTAAGCCCCCACGGCCTGACCCAGTGTCATCAGAGGAAGCAATTCTTTGCGGACCAGGCTGCGGGAACCCCAGAAGAACACCATGCCCAGCACCAGGCTGACCGCCAGCAGCAGCCAAGCAGCGTCGCTATAGGTCTCTCTGCGATCGGTCAGCAAGTCGGCAACGTACAGAACGCCTTGGTTATCTGGCAGTGGCAATCCATAAACCCGCCATTGCCCGTTCGCATTGGACAGACCCATGGTCGGAACAGTGAAGAAGGCACGCTCGGGTGCATGGTGCGAGCGCAGCACGACCTGCCCGTTGGGTGCCACGCGTTGCCAGATGACTTTTTCCTGGTGCGTCGGTGCCGGCAGCGCGGGGCTGCCCACCGTTGATTGGAGGGGCTGCTCCAGCGTGGTCATCAGGCCGTACAGCAACTCGCCGGACTCCTGCAAGCCTGCGTCAGCCAAGTCGTTGACCTGGTGCCTGATGGTCATCCAGCCCGTGGCTGAAACCACCAGCACCCACAGCACAGATGCCGCCATCAAGGCCCGCACCAGCCGTTTCCTGATGGAGGGCAGAGCCGTGTTGTCTCGGGTGGAGTCGTTCAAGCGTTGATCCTGTAGCCCAGGCCTCGCAGGGTTTGAATGCTGTCTTTGCCGACTTTGCGTCGGATGGCTGATATATGCACTTCCAATGCATTGCCCGACAAAGACCCGTCGAAACCCATCACCAGGTCTTCCAGCTCGGCTTTTGAGACGGTGCGCCCCTTTCGCAGGGCAAGGGCCTCCAGCAGCACCCATTCACGTGCAGTGAGCGATACCTCCGCGCCATTCACGCTGACCGACTTGGCGTTCAGGTCCATGGTCACAGGCCCGAATGTCATCACCGCAACGGCTTGCCCTGCCAGGCGCCGTCGCACGGCGCGCAGGCGGGCCACCAGTTCTTCGGGTTCAAATGGCTTGACCAGGTAGTCGTCGGCACCTGTGTTGAGCCCGGTCACACGGTCTGCCAACTGGTCACGTGCCGTGATCATCAACGCCGGGGTTTGTTCTCCCGAGGCACGTAAGTCTCGCAACCAGGCCAGCCCCGACCCATCGGGTAATTGCCAGTCGATCACGAGCGCGTCGTAGGGCTGGTGCGCAAAAGCCGCGCGCGCTTGGGAGAGGCGGCTGCACAGTTCCACGACATGGTCATCGGTGCGGAGAAAGTCGCGCAATGCCTCACCCAGAATGGGATCGTCCTCAAGCAACAAAATTCTCATTCAGGGCCCCCAAGATGCTGCGTCGAACACGCCGTTCGCGAAGTTTGACAACATTGCCTTAAAGAACTCATGGTTTTTGTGGCCTTGGGAGGCCTGACAATTTGTCGCACACCCCAACGGTAGACTCTTATGCACACAACCCCATAACACCTCACCCGAGACATTTCACATGGCCGCTGATACCCAGGCGCTGCTGACCGCGCTGCAAACCGTGGTTGACCCCAACACCGGCAAAGACTTTGTTTCTTCTAAAGCCCTCAAAAACCTGCAAATCAACGACAGCGATGTGTCGTTTGAAGTGGAGTTGGGTTACCCCGCCAAAAGCCAGATGCCGGGTTTTCGCAAGGCCCTGATCGCCGCTGCCCGCACCGTGCCCGGTGTGGACAACGTGTCGGTCAACCTCACCACCAAGATCACCACCCATGCCGTGCAGCGCGGCGTGGCCCTGCTGCCCAATGTGAAAAACATCGTGGCCGTGGCATCGGGCAAAGGCGGCGTGGGCAAAAGCACCACCACGGTGAACCTGGCTCTGGCGCTGGCCGCCGAGGGTGCCAAAGTGGGCATTCTGGATGCCGACATCTACGGCCCCAGCCAGCCCATGATGATGGGCATTGAAGGTCGCCCCGACAGCACCGACGGCCAAACCATGGAACCGCTGGAAAACCACGGCCTGCAGGTCATGTCGATCGGTTTCCTGGTGGACAAGGACGAAGCCATGATCTGGCGCGGCCCCATGGCCACCCAGGCGTTGGACCAATTGCTGCGCCAGACCAACTGGAAAGAGCTGGACTACTTGCTGGTGGACATGCCTCCCGGTACCGGCGACATACAGCTGACGCTGAGCCAGAAGGTGCCGCTCACCGGCGCGGTCATCGTCACCACGCCGCAAGACATTGCGCTGCTCGATGCGCGCAAGGGCATCAAGATGTTCGAAAAAGTGGGCGTGCCCATCCTTGGCATCGTGGAAAACATGGCCGTGTATTGCTGCCCCAATTGCGGCCACACCGAGCACATCTTCGGTGCTGACGGTGGCAAACGCATGGCGGCCGAATACAGCATGGACTACCTGGGTGCGCTGCCCCTGACCATGCAAATCCGCGTACAGGCCGACAGCGGCAAACCCACCGTGGTGGCCGACCCCGATGGCGAGGTGGCCGGCATTTACAAGGCCGTGGCGCGACAGGTGGCCATCAAGATCGCGCAGCGGGCCAAAGACTTCTCGTCGAAGTTCCCCACCATCAAAGTGTCGAAAGACACCTGA
>JFJP01005514.1_pt1 | contig 18346 bp, 19 predicted proteins | sample 431651 | NCBI WGS metagenome assembly JFJP01 (sample SAMN02602958, study PRJNA72255) | Microbial mat metagenome, whole genome shotgun sequencing project. | biome: fresh water; feature: sink hole; material: water; isolation source: purple microbial (photo- and chemosynthetic) mats found in...
CTGGTCACCATCGTGTTCGACCTCACGGTGGCGGTGGAGCTGGGCCTGGTGCTCGCGGTGGTGCTGTTCGTGCGCCGCCAGAGCGATATTTTCCGAGTGGACCCGGTCGATGAAAGCGCGCAAGGCCTCACCTACGCGCTGTATGGCTCGCTGTTTTTCGGGGCGGTGGCCAAGATCGACCCCGTCGTGGCGCGGGTGGAGCAAACCCCCGGCCCGCTCCATGTGGTGCTCGACGCCAGCCGCATGATCTCGCTCGACACCACCGGCCTGGACGCGCTGGAGCAGCTGCACAAGGCCATCAGCAAGCGGGGTGGCCAGCTGGGCATGGTGGGCCTGAACCCGCAACCGCTCTCACTGATCCAGCGCTCGGGATTTGCCGAACACCTGCACCCCTGCCGCTGAGGGCTGCGGGCACCACAACACACCCCGGCCCCGCCAGCGCCAGCCGGTAAACTCGGTGCTTTCGCCGGTACGACCATGTCCATCTTCGCCCGCCCCCACTACACCTCCGACGCCACCAACTTCATCAACCAGCTGAAGAAGGACAAGCCCGAGCTGGAGCAATCGCAGCGCAAGGGCCGCTCCCTGCTGTGGGACAAACGGATCGACCGCGAGTTTCAGGCCGAGGCCGACGCGGCCGAGGTGGCCCAGCAGCCCTACGTCTACCAGACGCAAACCAAGCCGAGCTGAGCCCATTGCGCGCCCGGTCGCCTGCCTGAGTGCCCCCATGCGCAGCGACGCCACCGCCACCCTCGACCCCGCGCCCAACGGGCTGGACACGGGTTTGCCCGAGGTAATCGACCAGGTGGCCCTGGCGCGGCTCTATGGCGAGCCGCTGTTTGCGATGCCGCGCGACCTGTACATCCCGCCCGATGCACTGCAGGTTTTTCTGGAGGCCTTTGAAGGCCCGCTCGACCTGCTGCTCTACCTGATTCGCAAGCAGAACTTCAACATTCTCGACATCCCGATGGCGGCGGTGACCCGCCAGTATTTGAGCTATGTCGACGAGATTCGCACCAGCAACCTGGAGCTGGCGGCCGAATACCTGCTGATGGCGGCGATGCTGATCGAGATCAAGTCGCGCATGCTGCTGCCACCCAAAAAGGTGGCCGAGGGCGAAGAAGGCGAAGATCCGCGCGCCGAGCTGGTGCGCCGGCTGCTTGAGTACGAACAGATGAAGTTGGCCGCGCAGCGCATTGCCGAGTTGCCGCAGTACGGCCGCGATTTCCTGCGCGCCCAGGTTTATGTGGAGCAGTCTCTCGCCCCGCGCTTCCCGGATGTGCATGTGCTGGATCTGCAAAACGCCTGGCGCGACATTCTCAAGCGCGCCACGCTGGTACAGCACCACCGGATCAGCCGCGAACAGCTCTCGGTGCGCGAACACATGGGCATGGTGCTGCGCCGGCTGCAAGGACGGCGGTTCGTCGAATTCGGCGAGCTGTTCGACCCCAGCCGCGGCGCGCAGGTGCTGGTGGTCACCTTCATTGCCATGCTGGAGCTGGCCAAGGAAACCCTGATCGAGCTGACCCAGGCTGAGGCATTTGCACCCATCTACGTTCGCCTGGCCTACACCCCGAGCGAATGACCACCCCCACGCTCCGCCGCTGCGCGGGTCGCTGCCCCCCAAAGGGGGCGCGTTTCGCCTTGGGGCGGCCCGGCGGCGAAACCATTCTGAGTCCCTGACATGAGCACCACACACCATTTCGACGTTCTCATCATCGGCAGCGGCCTGGCTGGTCTGACCGCTGCGCTCAAGCTGGCGCCCACGCACCGGGTGGCCGTGGTCACCAAACGAGGCATCTCCGACGGCTCCAGCAACTGGGCGCAGGGCGGCATTGCAGCCGTGCTGGCCGAGGGCGACAGCGTCGCCTCGCATGTGGACGACACCCTGGTGGCCGGCGCCGGGCTGTGCGACCTGGAGGCCACCCAGTTCACCGTGGAGCACGCGCCCGCAGCCATTGCCTGGCTGCAAGAACTTGGTGTGCCGTTTTCGCAAGACAAGGGAGCGCTGCACCTGACCCGAGAGGGCGGGCACAGCCACCGGCGCATCGTGCACGCCGCCGACGCCACCGGCGCCGCGGTGCAAAAGACGCTGAGCGAGCGCGCGCGCGCCACGCCCAGCATCCGCTTCTTCGAAAACCACATGCTGGTCGACCTGATCACCGACGCCAAGCTCGGGCAGCGGCCATTCCCTGGCACACCGGGTCGATGCCATGGCGCGTATGTGCTCGATGTCGAGCACGATGTGATCGAAACCTTCCAGGCGCCACACACCATCCTCGCCACCGGTGGCGCAGGCAAGGTGTACCTCTACACCACCAACCCCGACACCGCCACCGGCGACGGCATTGCCGCCGCCTGGCGTGCCGGCTGCCGCGTGGCCAACATGGAGTTCATCCAGTTCCACCCGACCTGCCTGTACCACCCGCACGCGAAAAGCTTTCTCATCACCGAGGCGGTGCGCGGCGAGGGCGGCCAGCTCAAACTGCCCGAGCGCCTGGGCGGGCATCGCTTCATGCCCGATCACGATCCCCGCGCCGAACTGGCGCCGCGCGATGTGGTGGCACGCGCCATCGACTTCGAGATGAAGAAGCACGGCCTGGACTGCGTGTACCTCGACATCTCACACCAGCCGGCGGCGTTCATTCAGGAACACTTCCCCAACATCCTGGCGCGCTGCGCCGAGCTGGGCATCGACATCACGAAAGAGCCGATTCCGGTCGTCCCCGCCGCCCACTACACCTGCGGCGGCGTGGTGACCGATCTCGCCGGCCGCACCGACCTGGCCGGCCTGTACGCGGTGGGCGAGACCACCTGCACCGGCCTGCACGGCGCCAACCGACTGGCCAGCAACTCGCTGGTGGAGTGCATGGTGTTTGCGCAAGCGGCGGTGGCGGCCATCGCCACCGCGCCCACCACACTGCCACCGGCGCTGCCGCTGTGGGACGACAGCCGCGTGACCGACGCTGACGAGATGGTGGTGATCTCGCACAACTGGGACGAGTTGCGCCGCTTCATGTGGGACTACGTGGGCATCGTGCGCACCGACAAGCGCCTGGAGCGCGCCGCCCACCGCATCACACTGCTACAGCGCGAGATTCACGAGTTTTACGCCCAGTTCCACGTCACCCGCGACCTGCTGGAACTGCGCAACCTGGTGCAGGTGGCCGATCTGATCGTGATGTCGGCCATGATGCGCCACGAAAGCCGCGGCCTGCACTTCAGCCGCGATCACCCGGATCTGCTGCCCGAAGCCAAGCCCACCATTCTGGTACCGCCGGCGCGCTGAACCTGCGGCCGCGCGGCGGTTGCCGTTACTTCGCGGCGTTGGGGAAGAACAGCTGTTCGCCGCCGATCTTGTAGCCCGCGATCGCGGCCTGTCCAGCGGCACCGGTCACCCAGTCCACGAACTTCTGGCCGTCGGCGGTCTTCACGTGAGGGTGCTTGGCCGCGCTCACCAGCATCACGCCATATTGGTTGAACAGGCGCTGATCGCCTTCCACCAAAACGGTCAACTCACCGCGGTTCTTGAAGTTGAGCCAGGTGCCGCGGTCGGTGAGCACATACCCGTTGCTGGCCGCGCCCATGTTCAGCGCCGGCCCCATGCCGCAGCCGCATTCCTTGTAGCCGCTGCCTTTGGGGGCGTTGTCGCCCAGCAGCTTCCAGAAACGCAACTCGGCGGCGTGGGTGCCGCTTTTGTCGCCACGGGAAATGAAGGCCGCGTTGGCCGCCGCCACTTTCTTCAGGCCTTCCACAATGTCTTTGCCCTTGGCGCCGGCTGGGTCGGCCTTGGGGCCCACCAGCACAAAGTCGTTGTACATCACGTCCTGGCGCTTGGCGGCAAAACCATCGGTCACAAACTTGTCTTCGGCCACCTTGTCGTGCACAAACAGCACGTCGGCATCGCCCCGGCGCGCCATGTCGATGGCCTGCCCCGTGCCCAGCGCCACCACTTTGACGTCGATGCCGCTGGCCTGTTTGAACGCCGGCAACAGATGGCTGAACAGACCGGACTGCTCAGTGGACGTGGTGGACGCGACCACGATGCTGGCTTGCGCCATGGCCGAGGCACCAGCCAGCAGCCCCGCCGACAGCGTGCCCGCGGCCAGCAGCGCCTTGACCATGCCCCGGCGGGATGGGCTACGGAAATACAGGGAATAAGAGGCTTTCATGGGGTTTCTCCTTTGACAAAAGCACTGGCCTGCGGTGACTGGGCGTCGAGCAGGTCGGGGTTGAAAAACTCGTGCACGGGCAGATCGGCCAGCACCCGGCCCGCGTCCAGGCAGATGACTCGGCTGGCCAGGCGCTTGACCTGGCCCAGGTTGTGGCTGGCAAACACCAGGGTGGCCGGCCAGCGTCCAGGCGCGGCGGGTTCGTCGCCAAAAGCGCGAATCAAGGCTTCCACCTCGCGCTTGGCGTGGGGGTCCAGGCTGGCGGTGGGCTCGTCCAGCAGCCAGATGTCGGGCTGCAAGGCCCAGGCGCGCGCCAGCGCCACGCGCTGCTGCTGCCCGCCCGACAAGGCCCGCGCCGGGCGCTCGGCCAGATCGGACAACTCCGCCCGGGCCAGGGCCTGCAGCGCGCGCTGGCGCGTCTGCGCCCAGGGCAAGCCCGCCATCCACAGACCCAGTTGCAGGTTGTGTCGCACCGACAGCCGCAGCAGATAAGGCCGCTGGAACAGCATGGCCATGCGCACCCCCGGGGCCAGCTCGCGCTGGCCATTGGCCAGTGGCTGCAGGCCGTGCAGGCAACGCAGCAAGGTGCTTTTGCCACTGCCGTTGGGCCCCACCAGCGCGATGCGCTCGCCCGCGTGAACAGTCAGTGTCACCACTGACAAGGCGGGGCGCTGGGCGCCCGCCCCCAGCCGCACGCTGGCCTGCTGCAGCGCCAGCAAACGCGACCCACTGGATGCAGGGGCGCTCATGCGGTGGCCACCGGCAGGGGGCCGCCGTCCAGCCGCTCGCGCCAACGCCGCAGCATTGCCACCAGGCTGTTCAGACACAGCACGACCGCCAGCAGCACCAAGCCCAGGCCCAGCGCCAGCGGCAGATCGCCCTTGCTGGTTTCCAGCGCAATGGCGGTGGTCATGACACGGGTGAAGCCCTCGATGTTGCCGCCGACGATCATCACCGCGCCCACTTCAGACACCGCCCGGCCAAACGCGGTGATCAGCACGGTGAGCAGCGCATAGCGCTCGTCCCACGCGACCAGCAGGCTGCGCAGCCCGGCGCCCGCGCCCAGTGAACTGAGCTGCTCGCCGTGCTGGCGGTCGATGTCTTCCACCACCTGACGGGTCAACGCGGTGACCAGGGGCAGCACCAGAATCGCCTGCGCCAGCACCATGGCCTGGAAGCTGAACAGCCACCCCAGAAAGCCCAGCGGGCCCGAGCGCGACAGCAGCAGGTAAATCACCAAGCCCACCACCACCGAGGGCACCGCCAACAAGGTGTTGAGCAGCGTCAGCACAGCGCCACGGCCCGGGAAGCGCGCCACCGCCAACCAGGCGCCCAGCGCCAGCCCCAACGGAAACGCCAGGGCGCACGCGGTGGCGCTGACCGCCAGCGAGCGGCCCACGATGGCCCACAAGGCCCCGTCGCCAGAGGCAATCAACTGCCCCGCTGTGGCCACACTGTCGTAAAAACTGCTCATGAAGCCGCGCATGGTAACGGCCGGTGGGGCCTCTGGCTGTTGGGGTTGGCGAGGTATGAATCACCTTGCATAGCCGCCCCATGCGGCACACTCGGGCCCCATGCGACACGTTGAACTGGCCTACCAACTCATGGATCAGCGCGGCCCCGAGGCCCGGCTGCACAACCCGCTGATGGACACTCTGTGGGCGGTGCGGCGCGAGGGTTCCATCTCCGCTGCCGCGCGCGCGCTGAGGTTGTCATACCGGCATGTGTGGGGCCAGCTCAAGACCTGGGAGGTACAGGTGGGCCAACCGCTGATCGTGTGGGAGCGGGGGCAGGCCGCGCAGCTGACCCCGTTTGCCGAGAAGCTGTTGTGGACCGAACGGCTTGCCCAGGCCCGGCTGGGCGGCAAGATCGAGGCCCTGCGCGCCGATCTGGAGCGCACGCTGGCCCTGGCCTTTGAGCCCGACAGCCATGTGCTGAGCCTCTACGCCAGCCACGACGACGCTCTGCCAATGCTGCAGCGCCATGCCGCGGCGCACGCCAAACTTCACCTGGACATCCAGTTCTGCGGCAGCGTGGACGCCATCCGCGCGCTGAACGAAGGGCGTTGCGTGCTGGCCGGCTTTCACGCCCGCCAACACCCCGCCATGGACAGCCTGTTTGCCCGCGCTTACCGGCCTTTGCTGGAGCCGGGTCGCCACAAGCTGCTGGGCTTTGCGAAGCGCCGCCAGGGCCTGATCGTGGCGCCGGGCAACCCGCTGCGCCTGCAGGGCCTGCGCGATCTGAGTGGCCTGGAGCGCCGTTACGTCAACCGGCCTGTGGGCACGGGCACCCGGGTATTGCTGGAAGAGTTGCTACAAGCCGAAGGGCTGAGCATCAGCGACATCGGCACCGAGCCGCGCTGCGAGCCCTCACACGCGGCGGTGGCGCAAGCGGTGGCCAGCGGCCAAGCCGACGCGGGCCTGGGCACCGAGGCCGCAGCCGCCGCCATGGGGCTGGGCTTTGTGCCGCTGGTGCAAGAGCAATACCACCTGGTGTGCCTGAAAAGCGCGCTGGACCAGCCACCGCTGCAGGCGCTGCGCCAGACCCTGGCCAGCGCCGCCTGGCAGGCCGAACTGGCCGCCCTGCCCGGCTACACGCCGGATGCCAGCGGCACGGTGCGCCCGCTCACAGCCCTGCTGCCGTGGTGGAGCTTTGGCAAAACCACAGGCTGAAGCAAGCCGCACCACACGGGCGCGCCAAGCTCAAAACGCCTCTTTCTCGGCCTCCAGATAGGCCAGGCTGATGTACTTGCCGATGTTGCTTTCAAAGCCCTGCATGGTTTTCGCTCGGCTGGCCACGCGCGGGTCTTTCAGCACCGCGGCACGCGCGGCCTCCATCGGCTGGCCGTCTTTCACCGCCTTCAGGCAGGGCTCGTAAATGCCGGCCATGAAGTCGCCATAGGCCTTGAGCAAGCCGGTGCTGGCCAGGCCATGCCCGGGCACCCAGAGCTGGTCGCCGGTGGCCGCCTGCAAGACCTCGTAGGTCTTGGCGGTACCCGCGTAGGAGCCGTCGTCCATGTTGGCGATGCGGTTGTCCATCGCGATGTCGCCCACATGGGTCACGCGGTCTTCCACCACCTGCACACACAGGTCGGACGGGGTGTGGGCCGTGCCGTAGTGGTGCATCTTGAGCGTGACCTCGCCGAAGCGGAAGGTCTGGCCATGCGCGGTGGGGCGGTTGGGTGCCACCACCTTGGTGCCCATGGTGGCCTGGTTGGTCCAGCGCTCCATCAGGCTGCGCCAGAGGTTGCCCTCGGCGCCCTTGATCTGCTCGATGGTGTGTGGCAGGGCGTGAATCGGCAGGTCGGCGCCATAGGCCTCGACAAAGGCGTGGTTGCCCAGCCAGTGGTCTCCGTGGTAGTGGCTGTTGAACACCGCCACCACCGGCTGCGGTGTGACGCGGCGGATCATGCGGATCGCCATCTGCCCCACCTGCAGCGAACAGCCCGAATCCAGCACCACCACACCCGCCCCGGTGACCACAAACACCACATTGGCCATCAGGCCCTGGTTCTCGGCGGTGGGGAAACCGTCCTTGGCGTACACCATCCACACATGGGGGCTGAGGCGCTGGGCCGGCACATCGGGCACCGGCGGGCCTTCAATGAAGTCCTGCACCTGCTGGGCCCACAGGCGCGCCTCGGGCCAGGCGGCCAGGCCCAAGCCGGTGGCACCCAACGCCCCAGCGGCTTTCAGCCAGTGGCGGCGCGTGTGGCGGGCCGCAGGCGGCACGGTTTTGTCAGGGCCGGGTGGGATCGGGCGCATGGGCATGTCTCCTCTGGTTTGAAAAATTATCCATCCATAAGCAATCGGTGATTTATGAGTTTGGTGGCAAGCGCCGGGCCACTTCCGCCACCAGCCGGCGGGCCAGAGCGCGTTTGCTGTCGCGCGGCCAGGGGTGCACGCCCTGCTCGTCCACCAGGTACAACTGGTTGTCGTCCTGCCCGAAAGCGCTGGGGCCGTGGTTGGCCACCAGCAGCGGCACGCCTTTGCGCGCACGCTTGGCTTGGGCGTGGGCCTGCAGGTTGTCGGTCTCGGCGGCAAAGCCCACGCAATACAGGGCGCCACTGCGCCCACGTGGGCTGGCGGCCAGGCCGGCCAGGATGTCGGGGTTTTCGGTGAACACCATGGGCGGCGGCGTGCCCTGCCCGTCTTTCTTGATCTTCTGATCGGCCGCCTGGGCGGGGCGCCAGTCGGCCACCGCGGCGGTGGCGATGAACACATCGGCCTGGAGGGCTTCGGCCTCGGCGGCGTCGCGCATCTGCAGGGCGGTGGTCACGTCCAGACGGCGCACGCCCCTTGGTGTGGGCAACGTCACCGGGCCAGCGATGAGCGTGACCTGGGCGCCCGCCTCCCAGGCGGCGTGTGCGATGGCAAAGCCCATCTTGCCCGATGAGTGGTTGGTGATGCCGCGCACCGGGTCGATGGGCTCGAAGGTGGGGCCGGCCGTGACCAGCACCCGCCGCCCGGCGAGCGCCTTGGGCTGAAAGAAGGCCACGATGTCGTCCAGCAGCTCGGCGGGCTCCAGCATGCGGCCGTCGCCGGTTTCGCCGCAGGCCTGCTCGCCCGCACCCACATCGAGCACGGTGGTGCCGTCAGCGCGCAACTGCGCCACATTGCGCTGGGTCGCCGGGTGCACCCACATTTCGCGGTTCATCGCTGGCGCCAGAATCAACGGCACCCGCTCCAGCGGACGCGCCAGACACATCAGGCTGAGCAGGTCATCGGCCCGGCCATGCAGCAGCTTGGCCATGAAATCGGCGCTGGCCGGGGCGACCAGAATCGCGTCGGCCTCGCGGCTCAGGTTGATGTGCGGCATGTTGTTGTCCACGCCACCCGCGGTGCGAGCATCCCATTGCGAGGAGAACACCGGGCGACCAGAGAGCGCCTGCATCGTCACCGGCGTCATGAACCGTTCGGCCGCCTCGGTCATCACCACCTGCACGCTGGCGCCCTGTTTGATGAGCGCGCGGCACAGCTCGGCCGCCTTGTAGCAGGCGATGCCACCCGAAAGCCCCAGAACGATGTGTTTGCCAGCCAGTTCATTCATGCCGGCAATGTAGCAGCGTTGCAGCGCGCCAATGCGGTGCCGGCGCGGTTGGTGAACGCTGCGCGCGGCGACGCCGGCGCAGGCCAGAGGCCGCGTCGGGCGCCCCTATAATTTCTATTTCCACCTCCCGCGAGCGCAAGGCTCGCCCGAGACATGACCAAATTTGTGTTCGTCACCGGCGGTGTGGTGTCCTCTCTGGGCAAAGGCATCGCCTCCGCATCGCTGGCCGCGCTTCTAGAATCCCGCGGCCTCAAAGTCACCCTGATCAAGCTCGACCCGTACATCAACGTGGACCCGGGCACGATGTCGCCGTTTCAGCACGGCGAGGTGTTCGTCACCGACGACGGTGCCGAGACCGACCTCGACCTCGGCCACTACGAGCGTTTCATCGAAACGCGAATGAAGAAAAGCAACAACTTCACCACTGGCAAGATTTACCAGTCGGTGCTGGAGAAGGAACGGCGCGGCGACTACCTGGGCAAGACGGTGCAGGTGATTCCGCACGTGACCAACGAAATTCAGGAATACATCAAACGCGGCGCGGGCGTGGGCACCGCCGATGCCGTTGAAGTGGCAATCGTCGAAATCGGCGGCACCGTGGGCGACATCGAATCGCTGCCGTTTCTGGAGGCGGTGCGCCAGATGAGCCTGCGCATGGGGCCCAACAACTCGGTGTTTCTGCACCTGAGTTACGTGCCCTGGATTGCCGCTGCGGGCGAGCTCAAGACCAAGCCAACGCAGCACACCGCCAAGGAACTGCGCGCCATCGGCATTCAGGCCGACGCCCTGCTCTGCCGCGCCGACCGCCGCATCCCCGACGAGGAGCGCGCCAAGATCAGCCTGTTTTCCAACGTGCCCGAGTGGGGCGTGATCTCCATGTGGGATGTGGACACCATCTACAAGGTGCCGCGCATCCTGCACGAGCAGGGCCTGGACGGCCTGGTTTGCGACAAGCTGCGCCTGAACACGCCGCCGGCCAACCTCAAGCGCTGGGACGATCTGGTGTACGAGGTCGAACACCCACAACACACCGCACACATCGCGATGGTGGGCAAATACGTCGACCTGTCCGACAGCTACAAGTCGCTCAATGAAGCGCTGCGCCACGCTGGCATGAAGAACCACGCCAAGGTGCAGATCGAATACATCGACTCCGAGACGCTGACCCCTGACAACGTGGCGCACACGCTGAGCCGTTTCGACGCGATTCTGGTCCCCGGCGGCTTCGGCAAGCGCGGCATTGAGGGCAAGATCTGCGCCGCGCGTTTCGCCCGCGAGCACGGCGTGCCTTACCTCGGCATCTGCCTGGGCATGCAGGTCGCAACCATTGAATATGCGCGCCATGTGGCGGGGCTGGAAGGCGCCAACAGCACCGAATTCGAGCCCGACACGCCGCACCCGGTGATTGCCCTCATCGACGAGTGGCAGGACGCCGATGGCTCCATCCAGAAGCGCGATGCCAGCTCCGACCTGGGCGGCACGATGCGCCTGGGCGCGCAAAGCTCCGACGTCGCGCCCGGCACCCTGGCCCATCAGATCTACGGCCCGGTGGTCACCGAGCGGCACCGCCACCGCTTTGAAGCCAACGAGCACTACCTGGAGCGCCTGCGCGCCGCCGGCCTGGTCATTTCCGCGTTGACGCAGCGCGAGCACCTCACCGAAATGATCGAGCTGCCCACGGCGGTGCACCCCTGGTATGTGGGCGTGCAGTTTCACCCCGAGTTCAAGTCCACGCCGTGGGACGGCCACCCGCTGTTCAACGCCTACATCCACGCTGCGCTGGCGCACCACAGCCAGCAGCACCCGCTGAAGGCTGCGGCCTGATCGGACTGTCATGAAACTCTGCGGATTCGACGTTGGCCTGGACCAGCCCTTTTTCCTGATCGCAGGCACTTGCTCGATCGAGGGCCTGCAACTGTCGATCGATGTGGCGGGGCAGCTCAAGGAAGCCTGCACCACGCTGGGCATTCCCCTGATTTACAAAGGCTCGTTCGACAAGGCCAACCGGTCTTCGGGCAGCACGCAGCGCGGCCTGGGTCTGGACGCCGGCCTGAAGGTGCTCGACGAGGTGCGCCGCCAGACCGGCCTGCCGGTGCTGACCGACGTGCACGACGCCGCTCAGGTGGCCGAGGTGGCCGAGGTGGTGGACGTGCTGCAGACCCCGGCGTTCCTGTGCCGCCAGACCGATTTCATTCGGGCCGTGGCCCAGTCGGGCAAGCCGGTCAACATCAAGAAGGGGCAGTTCCTCGCGCCCTGGGACATGACCCACGTGATCGACAAAGCCCGCGCCGCTGCACGCGAGGTGGGCCTGTCGGAAGACCGCTTTCTGGCCTGCGAGCGCGGTGTGAGCTTTGGCTACAACAACCTGGTGGCCGACATGACCAGCCTGGCCGAGATGCGCAAGTCTGGCGCGCCGGTGGTGTTCGACGTCACCCACTCGGTGCAGAAACCCGGTGGCCTGGGATCGGTCAGCGGTGGCGCCCGCGAGATGGTGCCGGTGCTGGCGCGAGCCGGGGTGGCTGCCGGGGTGGCGGGCCTGTTCATGGAAACCCACCCGGCGCCTGCCGAAGCCTGGTCGGACGGCCCGAACGCCGTGCCGCTGAAACACATGAAGGCGCTGCTGGAATCGCTGGTGGCGATTGACCAGATCATCAAGCGCCGGCCGCTGCTGGAAAACCACTTCAACGCCTGAGTCCGAGAGATCCCATGCCCGCTTACATCATTGCCGAGGTCAGCATCACCAACCCAGAGCAAATGGCCCAGTACCGCGAGTGGAGCACCCGCGCCATGCAGGAACACGGTGCCGAGGTGCTGGTGCGCGGCGGGCAGGTGGTGGCGCTGGAGGGCGAGTGGGCGCCGCAGCGGATGGTGGTGTTGAAGTTCAGTGACCTGGCGTCGGCGCAGGCCTATTACCACTCCGAAACCTACACCCACGCGCGCCAGGTGCGCGAGGGCGCCGGCTCGATTCGCATGATTGCGGTCGAGGGCGTTTGAATACCAGCACCGGGATGGCGCCTGTTTTCATCTTGTGTCTGATCTGACTGATTTGTTTTGGATTTTTTTGAAGGAAGTGTATGAGCGCCATTGTTGATATCGTCGGCCGTGAAATCCTGGACAGCCGTGGCAACCCCACGGTGGAATGCGACGTGCTGCTGGAAAGCGGCGTGATGGGCCGCGCCGCGGTGCCCTCGGGCGCCTCTACCGGCTCGCGCGAGGCGATCGAGCTGCGCGACGGCGACAAGAGCCGCTACCTGGGCAAGGGCGTGCTGCGGGCGGTGGAGCACATCAACACCGAGATCGGCGAGGCCGTGCTGGGCCTGGACGCGTCCGAGCAGGCGTTTCTGGACAAGACCCTGATCGACCTCGACGGTACCGACAACAAGAGCCGCCTGGGCGCCAACGCGATGCTCGCGGTATCGATGGCGGTGGCGCGCGCCGCGGCCGAAGAGGCCGGCCTGCCGCTGTACCGCTACTTTGGCGGCATGAGCGCGGTGCAGATGCCGGTGCCCATGATGAACGTGGTCAACGGCGGCGCGCACGCCAACAACAACCTCGACCTGCAGGAGCTGATGATCATTCCGGTGGGCGCGCCGAGCTTTCGCGAAGCGCTGCGCTGGGGCGCCGAGGTGTTTCACGCACTCAAGAAAATCATCCACGACAAGGGCATGAGCATCGCGGTGGGCGACGAAGGCGGTTTTGCGCCGAATGTGGCCAACCACGAGGCCGCCATCCAGATGATTCTGGAGGCAATCGCCAACGCCGGCTACACGCCGGGCGAGCAGATCGCCCTGGGCCTGGACTGCGCGGCCAGCGAGTTTTACAAAGACGGCAAGTACGTGCTGAGTGCCGAGGGCCTCACCCTTTCGGCCGAGGAATGGACCAACATTCTGGCCACCTGGGTCGACAAGTACCCGATCATCAGCATTGAAGACGCCATGGCCGAGGGCGACTGGGACGGCTGGAAGCATCTCACCGAGCGACTGGGCAAGCAGGTGCAGCTGGTGGGCGACGACCTGTTCGTGACCAACACCAAGATCCTGAAAGAAGGCATCGACAAGGGCATCGCCAACTCCATCCTGATCAAAATCAACCAGATCGGCACCCTCACCGAAACCTTCGCCGCCATCGAGATGGCCAAGCGGGCCGGCTACACCGCCGTGATTTCGCACCGATCGGGTGAAACCGAAGACAGCACCATCGCCGACATCGCGGTGGGCACCAACGCTGGCCAGATCAAGACCGGCTCGCTGAGCCGCTCGGACCGCATGGCCAAGTACAACCAGCTGCTGCGCATCGAGGAAGACCTGGGCGAGGTGGCGGTGTACCCGGGCCGGGCTGCGTTTTATAACCTCAAATGACCCGCATGCTGACCGCGCAGGCTCACCGTGTGGTTGCGCTGACCTGATGGTCTGAGTGCTCGTCTCGTCATGGCCAACCGCTTCATTCCCGGCCTGCTGATCACCCTGCTGATCGTGCTGCACGCGCAGCTTTGGTTTGGCCGCGGCAGCGTGGCGCAGGTGGCGCAGATGAAGCAGGATCTGGCCGCGCTGGGGGAAAGCAACCGCGAGGCCAGGCTACGCAACGACCAGTTGGCCAACGAGGTGCGCGATTTGCAGGAGGGCCTGGACATGGTCGAGGAGCTGGCCCGCCAGGATATGGGCATGGTGAAACCCAACGAAATTTTCGTGCAGATCGCGCAGACCCGCCGGTGACGCGGGTGACCGACCACCCCTGCGCGCCCGGCACGCCACACACCCCGCCCGTGGTCTGCCTGCTGGGCGGCGAGTCAACCGGCAAGAGCACCTTGGCCCAGGCGCTGGCGCACCACCTGGAGCAGGTGCACGGACTGCGGGTGGCGCTCATTCCCGAAACACTCCGGGCCTGGTGCGAGGCGGCGGGCAGAGCGCCTGAATGTTCCGAGCAGGCCGCGATCGCAGCCGAGCAGAGCCGGCAGATTGCCGAGGCCACGCAACAGCCTGGGGTCGACCTGGTGATTGCCGACACCTCGGCGCTGGTGGTGGCGGTTTACAGCGAGCTTTACTTTGCCGACGCCAGCCTGCTCGCACCCGCCCGCGCCGAGCAGTCGCGCTACGCGCTCAACCTGCTGATGGGCCTGGACCTGCCCTGGACGCCCGACGGCCTGTTCCGCGACAGCCCCGCCATTCGCGACGCCACCGACGCCCTGCTGCGCCGCGAGCTCGACGCCGCCGGCCTGCCCTACCAGACCATTCACGGCCAACAAGAAGCCCGGCTGCAGCAGGCGCTGCGCGCCTTGGAGCGGGTGCTGGGCCAGCCGCTGGTGCCGCCCGACCGCAACCTGAGCGAAGGGCGCGTGGCCTGGAACTGCGAAAAGTGCAGCGACCCGGCCTGTGAACACCGCCTGTTCAGCCAGTTGATACAACAGCAGTCCCCCGAAACACGCGCATGATCCCGGCCAGCCCCACGCCCCACTTCCGCTCGCCCGACTTTCTGCACGCCCACATGCGCGACACCTTGGCGTTCTGCCTGCCGCGCCCGCTGGACCCCACCGGCGGCCTGTTCCATTTTTTGCGCGACGACGGCGCGGTTGACGACCGCCACAGGCGCCACCTGGTCAGCAGCACCCGCTGAGTGGTCTCTCGACGTGCTGGACCTGCTCAACCCCAGCGCTGACGCAACACGCTGCCCTGAACAAGCCCTGGCAACAGCCCAGCGCTCAGCAGGTGGGTGGCAACAAAGCCCGCCCAACGCGAAGACCCGACATCCATGCGCCGTGGGCCGTGCCAAAGTGGCCGGGCTCGGTGGCCTCGCCGGCAAACCACAATGCGCCGCCCCAATCGGAACCGCCCAGCGCCTGGCGCATCTGCCCCGAACTGCCCACGGCGTTGAAGCTGTAGCTGCCCTGCGACAAGGGATCACGCCCCCAGCGCGTGATCTGCGCCGCCTGGGGCGCTGGAAAACGCGAACCAAACATGCCTCGCAAGGCTTCGTGTGCGCGGGCCACCGTGTCCTTGTCGTCCAGCGCTTCAAGCTGGCGCGCCTCGTGCGCGGCATGGAATGCCAACAGAACCGGCGCCTTCAAGCGCGATGCCAGCGACACCCATTGGGACCACCGCCCCGCCTGCGGCCCTTGCCATTCAATCCAGTCCACATCGCTGGGCCAGTGCACACGCTCAAACCGCAGCCAGCATTTGTTCAGCAGCCCCATGCGCAGCGTCTCAATGGCCTGGACCCGCGCGGGGTGCAGCGCCTCGGCAAAATGCAACCCGCCCGCGCGAAGCACACCCAATGGCACCGTGACCACCACCGCGCTCGCCCGAATTTCGCGGCGATCGGCCAGCGTGACACGTCCGGGTGCCAGAGCAACCACCCGCGTCGAAAGTCGCACATCCAGCCCCCGCGCCGCACGAACCACCAGCTGGTCAAAACCACCGGGGAACAGCGCATCAGCGCCGGCGTACTCCTCTGAATCCGACCCGTGCCAGGCGGACAGCTCGTCCGCAGCACCGCCGTATTCCTGCTCCAGCGTGGCGTTGATGTGATGGTGCACGCTCTGGCGCAATACCGGTGCGGCGCTCTGCCACGCAGGCAAGGCCTCCAGCGCAGCCATCACCGACTGGTCCTTATCGCGCCGCTCTGCTGCACGCAAAGCGCGATCAAGCATGCGATCTGCCGACGAGACATCGCGTGAGACAGCGTTTCCTTTGGCATCCAATGAAAGACTGGAATCGTACGAAGTCTCCACCCAGCGGGCTTGCGCCTCCCGGGCCAGGCCCGTGAGCGGATTGCCTTTGAGGCCATGAATCCAGCTGGCCCCCAAGTCCATCGGCCACTGCGGCCACAGCCGGGATGTGTGCACGCGCCCACCCAGTCGGTCACGGGCTTCGAGCACGACGACCGGTCGGCCCGCATCTTGGAGCTGCCTCGCCACCGCCAGCCCGGCCAATCCGGCACCAATCACCACCACCGGGTCGGCACAAGCCCGAACGGGCCGCCCAGCCATAGCGTCTAAACCCGCACCCAAACCAGCGCCCAACAACAGCGATCGGCGCCTGAAACCCCCATGTGTGTTCATCGACAGACCGCTACCGGGGCACCCACTGGGCAGGCTTTGTTGATCATCGGTGTTCCCCCGTCCGTGGGTCAGTGCATGCCCGCTGACCCCGGCGCTTGCTTGAGCGGCTGCAAAAACACCTGCGCCGCATCCACCGGGTCAAACCGGTATTGCGCGCCGCAAAAATCGCAACCCACCTCCACCTGGCCTTGCTCGGCCAGAATCGACTCGACCTCCTCGCGCCCCAGGCTGCGCAGCATGCTGCTCACCCGCTCGCGCGAACAGCTGCAGGCAAAGCGGGGGCCCTGCGCACCGGTCAGCGGCTCGAAGCGGCGCAGGTCTTCTTCCCAGAACAGCCGACGCAGCACCGTCTCCACATCCAGCTCCAGCAGCTCTTCGCGCTTGAGGCTGGCAGCCAGGATGGCGATGCGGTTGTAGTCTTCGTTGCGGCCGATTTCGTCTTCGTCGCGCCGAATCGCGCCGCCACCCGACAGGTTGGCCTCGCCCTGCAGGGGCAGGCGTTGAATCAGCAGGCCAGCCGCGACCTTGTCGTTCGCGGCCAGCACCAGACGCGTGTCGAGCTGCTCGCTTTGCAGCATGTAGTGCTCGATCACCTCGCTGAGCTTCTCCAGCTTTTCGTGCTGGTCGCCAAACAGTGGCACCACGCCCTGGTAAGGCTGCTGGCCCGGCTGGCGGTCTTTCGGGTCGAGCGTGATGGCGCAGCGGCCCAGGTTGTTCACATTCACCATCTGCGACAGCGAGGCATCGGCCGCCACCTCGCCTGTTACCGTGGCCGTGGCGCGCAGGCTCAGATCGGGCTGCACCTCGGCCACCGCCAGCTTCACCGGTCCATCGCCCATGATCTGCAGAATGAGCGCGCCGTTGAACTTGATGTTGGCCTGCATCAGCGCGGCCGCCGCCGTCATTTCGCCGAGCAACTCGACCACCGGCTGCGGATAGCCACCGGCCTGTTCGCGGCGCTGCAGGATGTCTTGCCAGGCGCCAGTCAGGCGCACCAGCATGCCGCGCACCGGCAGACCTTCAAAAACAAATTTGTGAAGTTCGGACAATCGTTTCTTTCGGTATCAATAGCGAACGCAAATCGCGTTCAGTTCAGCTTTTTCAAGGTGTGCCGAAAGCGCTGCGCGTTCTCAACATAGTGCCGGGCACTGGCGCGCAAACCCTCGATCTGCTCGGGCAACAGCGCCTTGACCACCCGCGCCGGGCTGCCCAGGATCATCGAGCCGTCGGGGAATTCCTTGCCCTCGGTCACCAGCGCGCCGGCACCCACCAGGCAGTGCTTGCCGATCTTCGCGCCGTTGAGCACCACCGCACCGATGCCGATCAGCGATCCCTCGCCAATCGTGCAGCCGTGCAGCATCGCCTGGTGCCCCACCGTGACATGCTCGCCAATGGTGAGCGGCTGGCCCACGTCGGCATGCAGCACGCTGGCGTCCTGGATGTTGCTGCCGCGACCGATGGTGATGGTTTCGGTGTCGCCGCGAATGATCACGCCAAACCACACGCTGCTGTCCTCGGCCAGGCGCACGTTGCCGATCACCTGCGCGCTGTCTGCCACCCAGGCGGTGTCGGCGAGTTGCGGCGCCAGGCCATCAAGTTCGTAGAGTGCCATCGTGAACCTTCCTCTTTGCGGTAGGGCCGTGCGGCGCCGCCCAAGGCGACCCACAGGCCAAACCTAGAATTGTAGGGATGACCGCCGCGCCATCCACGCCACCCCAGCCGCCACCGAGTCCGCCGCAGGCGTCTGCCCGAGCGCTTGCCCTGCGGGCACTGTGCCTGAGCGATCCGCAGGCCAAGGTGGCCGCGGCGGGCCAGCCCATCGCCCCGCAAGAAGCCCTGGCAGCGCCACCCGGCTGCATGCTGCCCGGCAGACCGGAGCGCCCGGCACTGGTGTCGCCCATGGCGGTGTCACACCGCTCGCCTTTCACGCCTGAGGGTCTGGCCGGCCTGCTGCATGCCGTGGCGCACATCGAATTCAATGCCATCAACCTGGCGCTGGACGCTGCCTGGCGCTTCCCCGACATGCCCGAAGACTTTTACCGCGACTGGCTGCGCGTGGCCGACGAAGAAG
>JFJP01005504.1_pt1 | contig 18344 bp, 14 predicted proteins | sample 431651 | NCBI WGS metagenome assembly JFJP01 (sample SAMN02602958, study PRJNA72255) | Microbial mat metagenome, whole genome shotgun sequencing project. | biome: fresh water; feature: sink hole; material: water; isolation source: purple microbial (photo- and chemosynthetic) mats found in...
GCGACGTGCATCTGCGCCTGTCGTTCTACAAAAAACTCGCCACCGCAAAGAACGCCAAGCAGATCGACACGCTGATGGAGGAAATCATCGACCGCTTTGGCAAGCTGCCGGCGCAGGCGCAGACGCTGATCGACGTGCATCGCCTGCGGGTTCTGAGCCAGCCTTACGGCGTGACCAAGGTGGATGCCGCACCGGGCGTGATCACCATCACCTTCAAAAAAGACCCGCCGATTGATTCGATGAAGATCATTGCGCTGATCCAGAAAAACAAGCACATCCGGCTGGCTGGCAATGAAAAACTGCGCATCGAGCGCGCCCTGCCCGACCCCAAAGACCGCGCGCAGATGGTGCGTGATGTGCTGAAGAACCTGGGGCAACCGGTGACCGAGGCAAACTGACACCGCAGCAGACTCAGCAAAAATTATTATATTTGTAGCTGCTATCGCTTACCGGTAAAGGGCTAGAGGCCAATTTGTTATATAAATCACCAGTCACGCTGGCGCGGCGGTGCCAGCTTGCCGCAAGAACGCGTCAAACATCAGCAGCGACCACAGCGGTGCGGAAAAATCGCGCTGGCCGCTGAGGTGCTGGTTGACCATGCTTTGCAATGTTTTCGGATTGAAGTAGCCAGTGTCTTGTAGCCTTTGCCCCAGCACGGCCTGCTGCAGGCGTGCGCGCAGCGGTCCACGCAACCATTGCGCCAGGGGCACCGAAAATCCCATCTTGGGACGGTACAGCACGTCATGCGGCAAGCTCGGCTCAAAGGCTTTTTTTAGTAGCCACTTGCCCTCTTGCCCCTTGATCTTGAGCGCATTGGGCAGGGTGGCCAGCCACTCGACCAGCACATGGTCCATCAGCGGCTCGCGCACTTCGAGCGAATGCGCCATGCTGGCGCGGTCCACCTTGGTGTTGATGTCGCCCACCAGCCAGGTCTTGTAGTCCAGGTACTGGATCAGCGCCAGCGGGTCGTCGGTGTTGGCTTTGGCCGCATGTTGCGCAAACACCTGATGCGCGCTGTAGCCCGCCAGCGAGCGCTTGAAGCCGTCGGAATAAAGCCGCTCGCGCTCATCAGCGCGCAGCACCGACATGCTGTGCGCGTAGGCCTGGGCAGAATCAAAGGCCAGCGCCTGAAAGGTGGTTTTGGCGCGAAACATGCGCGGTGCCCAGTCGGCTTTGGGGTAAAGCCGACCTAATGCACCAAACAGCGGCTGGCGCAGACTCAAGGGCAACTTGCTGCGCGCCTGCTCCTCCATCAGGTGCAGGCGGTAGCGCCGGTAGCCGCCAAAGCTCTCGTCGCCGCCGTCGCCCGACAAGGCCACGGTGACGTGCTTGCGCGCCAACTGGCAAACTCGGTAGGTGGGAATGGCCGAACTGTCGGCATAGGGCTCGTCATACAGCCAGGCCAGCGTGTCAATCAGGTCAAAGTCATCGCTTTTGACGATTTCCAGATGGTGCTCGGTGTGATAGCGGCTGGCCACCTGCTGGGCGAAAGCCGATTCGTTGAACTCGGGCACATCAAAACCAATGGCGCAGGTGCGCACCGGCGTGGCCGAGACGCTGGCCATCGTGGCCACCACAGCGCTCGAATCCACACCGCCCGATAAAAAAGCACCCAACGGCACATCGGCAATCATGCGGTATTTGACCGACTCATCCAACCGGGCACGCAACTCATCGGCCGCAGCCACCGCACTGATGGGATTGCTGCCGGTGAACTGCACATCCCAATACGGTTGCGGTGCCGGCAGGGGCGCGCCATGGCGCAGCAGCAAGGTGTGCGCCGAAGGGAGCTTGTGGGCCTGGCTGTAGATGCAGCGCGGGTCGGCCACGTAGCCCAGCGCAAAGTATTCTTCCACTGCCAGCGGGTCGATGCTGCGCACAAAATCCGGGTGCGCGGTGATGACTTTCAGCTCGGAACCAAAGACAAACGTGCCGTTGGCCAGCAGCGCATAAAACATCGGCTTGACACCGAGGCGGTCGCGCGCCAGAAACAGCGTTTGCTGGTTGCGGTCCCACAAGGCAAAGGCAAACATGCCGCGAAAGCGCTTGACGCAATCAACGCCCCAGGACTCCCAGGCGTGGAGGATGACTTCAGTGTCGCTGCGGGTGCGAAACTGGTGACCCAGGCGCTTGAGCTCGGGCACCAGTTCCTGGTAGTTGTAAATTTCGCCGTTGAACACGGTGACCACTGAATGGTCTTCGTTGAACAGCGGTTGCTGGCCCGTCGTCAGGTCAATCACCGACAAGCGCCGATGCCCAAAGCCCAGTCCCGGCTCCAGGTGCAGACCCGATTCGTCCGGGCCGCGGTGCGCCTGGATGTTGTTGATGCGCTCCAGCAGCAATGGCGAAAACTCGCACTTGCCACGGGTGTCAAACAGTCCGGAGATGCCACACATACGGGTGATGTCCTTGGGGCTTGGGGTGCGCTAGCGCTGCGCTCTGGTTTGCTGCAAAACAGCAGCAATCGCCGCCCCGTTAGCCTGCATGAAGGCAGCCAAAGCGGCCTCGCCTTCGCCAGCCTGGCCTTTGGGGGCGTACACCATGACCACCGCTGCGTCATCGCCCCGACCCAGCAGGCGATACAGCGCACCGTAGAGTTTGGCGACGCTGTCACTGGCCGTCCAGCTTCCATTGATCCAATAGACATGCCACACCAGCAAGCGATCCTGCTGCTGGCTGCCCAGTAGCGACGCGCCGCGCAGCTCGGCAGTGCGCACCTGCCTGGGTTGGCCAGAAAAGTCAACCTGGCGCGTGCCCGCCGACACCTGCGCCCAAAGTGGATCTTTGGATGGCACCAGCACGTTGCTGGAACTGACCAATTTGCGGTCGTAGTTCTGCTGCCGGTAATAGCCCAGGTACAGGCCCACCCGCATGGCTTGGTTTTGGAAACTGGCGTTGACAGCGGCCGATGGGTTTTGATAGTCGGGTGTGAAGTCAGCCACTGGGGAGTCACCGGCGGTCCAGTCGGAGCTCATGACCGCCGGGAGCGTCAACACAGGGGTGGCGGCCTGATCTGCCGCATCGATGGCCCAGCGCGCAACCTGTGGTGCAGAAAGCAGCACCAGCAGCAGCAGCGCCGTGGCCCAGGGCTGATGCCAGAAGCCCGTAGCAGACAGCGACCCAGACCGGGCAAGCTCGACCGGAGACGCGACTGCACCGGAGCTGGCCGCAGCCTCTGGCTCAGGCTCAGACCAGCGGGCCCCCACCATGAACATCAGCATGATCACGACACCAAAAAAAACCCAGCCATAGATCAGATGGTCCACCCCGGTCGCCAGTGTGTTGCCAGACAGGTGGCCCAGCATGACGATCATGTAGGCGCGCAGCCAGTTGGCGATCACTGGAACCAGTAGCGACACCATGATGAACAGCAACCGGCGCCACAGGGACTGGTAATTGAGGTAGGCAAACAACGTGCCCACGGTGAGCGAAGCAATCAGGTAGCGCACACCGCTGCAGGCCTCGATCACGGACCAACTACCCGACGGAATGACAAACTGCAAGCCTTCGCGCAGCACCGGAATGCCGCTCAGGCGCAGCGCCAGCACGGTAAAGTCGGCAGTCCAAACCATCAGTTGTGGCATGGCGAATTCACCGAACGGTACCGCGAAAAACATGAAAGCCAGGGGAAACAATATGGCACGCGTCACCGCCAACCCCAGCACAGCGGGCACCAGCAGCACCAGCATGCTCACCAGTGCCAATTGCGTCAGCGCATTGACGGCCACCAGATCACCCAGCAGCCAGGCAAAAGACGCGCCCGCGAGCAGCAACCAGGCCCACCGGCTAGGCTGCGGGTTGTAATAGGCCAGGGTCTGGCGTTTGCGCCACACCAGCCAGATCACGATAGGCGGCACCAGAAAGCCGTGGGTAAAGGTGTCAGAGCGGAGCCAGATCATCACCATGGCGCTGGCGGTGTCATAAAACAACGCCAGCGTGGCAGCCAGCAGCACCACAAGGATTGGCAAAGACTGTCGCCACGCCCGCGAAGCTTGGGGTTGACCCTGGGCCATTACGTTCATAAATCTCCCTCTTCAAGCAGATGACGGTCGATGCACGACAAGTGCGCAGACCAGCTGTAGTCTTGCAAAACCCGCTGACGTCCAGCCCGCCCGACATCCGCCGAGCGCTGCGGCGCGCGCAACAGGGCGCTGATCTGCCGGGAAAAGTCATTGGCGCTGCTGGCTGCCACCAGCTCCTGGTCAGCCTGCGCATTGATGGCCTCGACACACGCGGTGGATGCAACCACCGGACGGCCCATCGCCATGGCTTCCAGAATTTTGTTTTGAATGCCGCGCGCCACCCGCAGCGGTGCCACAACAACAGCAGCATGCTGCAAGTAGGGGCGCACATCGGGCACTGTGCCGGTGACCACGACAGCCGGCCCGGCCAGGGCGAGTACGCTCGGCGGCGGGCTGCGCCCAACGATGTAGAAACACAGTGCGGGCCAGTCCAGCCGCAAGGCGGGCAGCACTTCGGCCACAAACCAGGTCACCGCATCAATGTTTGGCCAGTAGTCCATGGCACCGGTGAACACCACCGCAAGGTGTTCTGCTGCAGGCACCCCGGTGGGATAGGGGGAAGGTCGCGCCGCATCGGGAGAAAAGTAGTCGGCATCGACTCCGTTGCTGATCGCCTCCACTCGGGCGGCACTCTCGGGCGCGAGTTGGCGAAACAGCGCGGTTTCGTTGTCCGTCACAAAAAAAGAATGCCGGGCACGCAACGCCACCGTTCGCTCGTAAGCCAGCAGGCAGCGGCCCTCACGCCGGTACAGCCAAGACAGGGGCCAGCGATGCCGTGGCGCGTATTGCGTCCATTTGGCGGAATCCACGTCAACAAAGTCAACCAGCATCGGCACCTGAGGGCCACCGGGCGCAAGCTTCACATACTGCGCCATGACGGATGAAAAAATGACGACGGCGTCAATCTGCTGCGTGGCCAAAATGTCGTTCACCCAGGCTTGCAACCCCGCGTTCTGGTAGTAGCGCAAGCTCAACGCCTGCGGTGTGAGCAACGCCGAGAGGCTGCGCAACTTGGCCACCCGCGGATTGAGTCGCGCGATGTGGTGGTCAGGGCACAGGCCCTGCACGGTGGCCACATGTGCTTCATCTTCCGGGTCATCCACAAACGTACCCAGAAAAACCTGATGCTGTGCGGCCAGGTGTTTGAGCAAATGGTACGAGCGCACCTTGTCGCCTTTGTTGGGCGGAAAGGGTAGCCGGTGCACCAGGTAAAGCAGCTTGCCCACCGTCTGTGTTACCCGAGGTTGCGCACAACAAACGGACCCAGCCAGTTGGCCAGCGCGAGCGGCATGCGCCGCCAGACGCTGATCATCAGCTTGTACTTGGCGTTGTTGGGATTGTTTTGCGGGATGCTGTCGCGTTTGTACAGGCAGTACTCGTAATGCAGCGGGGTTGGCTCAAAGCCCCAGTTCTTCTTGAACGCAAATGGACCCGTGCCACGCTTGCTGCGACCGTAATCAAACACTTTCAGGCCACGCGCGCAGGCTCTGCGCATCAGCTCCCAGTACTTGAAGTCGTTGGCCGCCAGCTCGCGGGCGGCTTCGTCATCGCCGGCGTAATACGGCAACACTTCGTCACGAAAGTAAAAACTCAACACACTGCTCAAGGGGCGACCATCGGCGCTGGTCACGGTCAGGATTTCGCAGTCCGGGCCAAATTCAGCCTGCAAAGCCTTGAAATACTTCTTTGGCATCGCCGGCGTGCCATGGCGATGCACATTGTCGGCAAACAAGGCAAAGAATCGGTCCACCGTGGGGTCAATGTGACTGACCAGGCCGTTTTTGATGCCCTTGCGGACCATCGCACGTTGTTTGCGCGGAATCGCCAGCATATTGGCTTCTTCGTCAGCAAGGATGTCCTTGCGAAAGGTCACATACAGGTCTTGCGTGGGCCAGTTGGCTTCGCTCGGGTGGATGTTGCGCAACTCAAGGTGGCCCACGCCCAGGCGTTGGGCAATTTGCTGCGCCTCCTGCAACAGCGCTGCACTGGCCTGCGGGTTCACCGATGCCACGCCGCCATAGACGGCAAACGGCAGGCTGGTCAACGCATTGCCGAACAACCAGCTATTGACGTGCCCGAGCGGCAACACCGCCAGAATGTTGCCGTCTTCTTCGGCATACAAAAAATAAGTGTCGTGGCGGAACACCTCATGCACAATGCGCTGCCAGCCGGCGCGATGAAAAAATGTCGCCTGCGGACAAGTCATCACAAACGCGTCCCAACGCTGTGCGCCCAACAAGTCTTGCGGCAGGAGTCGCTGGATGTTGATCACGGCAAGGTCAGGTCAGTGCGATGGTTGCGACACTGGCGGGCTTGCCGGCGGGTGCGGACTGACCCATGAAGATCTGATCCATCCGGCCCCATTTGAAATCGCCCAACAAGCGGTCGAGACGGTTTTCCATACGGTGAATATTGACGTAATGCCGAAAACGCGTCTTGCGGCCAATACCCGCCACACGCGGCTGCCCGGTGTCAATTTCCCAGGGGTGAAAATAAAATATGCCCGATTCACCGTCACGCGCATTGACCCGCCTCAGCATCCAGCGTGACAGTGCATAAGGCAACAGCCTGAAATAGCCCCCGCCACTGGAGGGCAAGTTGCGCTGCAAAAGGCGCAAGGTGGTGATGGGAATCTCAAGTAGGCCGGGACGGACTTCATAGGCAAAGCGTGGCGAATCGGGCATGCCGTAATGGTCATGCTGGATGGGGTAAATGCTGGAGCTGTAGCGATAGCCGGCGCGTGCCAGGCAGTCATAGGCCCACAAGTTGTTGCTCCCAATTGAAAAACTGGGTGCCCGGTAACCGCAGACTTCACGGTCGCACAAGTCCTCCAGAATCACCTTGGCCAGATGCACATCGGCGTAAAAGACCGCTTCAGACTGATCACTGGCACGCTCATGGCCGTAGCCATGGCTGGCCAACTCGTGCCCTTGCGCCACAATTTGCCGCACCAATTGCGGATAGCGCTCAGCTATCCAGCCCAAGGTGAAAAAAGTGGCCTTGGTCTGGTGCTTGTCCAGCAGTTCCAGAATTCGGTTGACATTCCGTTCGACCCTGCATTCATGACTATTCCATTCAGAGCGCGCGATATGCGGGGCAAAAGCAGACACCTGAAAATAGTCTTCGACGTCAATGGTGAGGGCGTTGACAAGGGGCAAGCGGGTTAGGCTCATGGTGGTTTTCCTTCAGGCGCCTTGGTCACCGCCTTGACCAGCTTCTGCAACATCACCAGCGTTTCAAGATTGATCCGCTCCAGGCGCAATGCACTCCCCTCCAGCCGGCGCAAACGCGCGTCAAACTGCTCGATACCCAATGCATCAACCTGGCTGGAGATGTTCCTCGCCAAAGCGGGGGTAATTTGAAACTTACCCGGGTCAAGGTTGACAGATTCGGTGGGACTAATATCTCGCAGCACCGAGTCACTCCAAACTGAATCGTCATCGGCCACCTGAACCGCGGGCAAACCAGATTCATCCTGTATTTCATCCACCACCTCGGTGACATCTTCCACACGAAAGGCATCTTTGGCGCCCAGAAACCCAAGCAGCAACAGTCGGTCACAAATCAGATTGATGCGCCTTGGAATGCCGTCCGATGATTTGAAAATCTTTTCAATCGCTGCCGTGTCGAAAGTTGGCCGACCGGTGGAACCTGCGCACTTGAGGCGGTGCTCAATATAGGCGCGGGTTTCGTCCTGGTCGAGCGGACCGATGTGGCAAGTGGCGGTGACCCGCTGGCGCAATTGCTTCATGTCCGGGCTCTGCAAAATCGCACGAAACTCGGGTTGTCCGACCAGAAAGGTCTGTAACAAGGCTTGCTGGTCATATTGAAAATTGGACAGCATGCGCAGTTCTTCAACAGCGCGCAGACTGAGGTTCTGCGCTTCATCGACGATCAGCAGACAACGCTTGCCCTGGCTCGTCTGGTTCAGAAAAAATGCTTCCAAAGCCATCAGCACATCGGCCTTGGAAAGGTCTTTGACCCACACTCCAAAGGCCGAACCCACCATTCGCAGGGTATCTTCTGCGTCCAACTGGGTTGTGACGAGATTGGCGGCGACAACCTTGGCAGCATCCAGTCCGGCAATCAAGCCGCGCACGACGGTCGTTTTTCCAGCACCCACCTCGCCGGTGATGACAATGAAGCCTTCGTTGCGCAGTACACCGTACTCCAGATAGGCCTTGGCACGGCGATGCTGCTTGCTGCCGTAATAGAAATTGGGGTCAGGGTTAATCTGAAAAGGCTTGCCATTTAACCCATAAAACGCTTCATACATGGGCTAGAACTGCACATTGATATTGCCCGTCACCGCACTCTCGGCATAAGGTGCAGTGTCGCTGTCCACCACGGTATGGCGCGCACCCAGCGACACCGTTGACCGTTTGCCCAGTTTGCCGCTCAGAGTGACATCCAGTGAACGCAGGCGGGTGTCCTGTGCGCCATTGGCGCTGCTGGTTTGCTGCTGCGACCAGACAACTCCCAAAGAATAATCGGGGGTCAAGCGGTGGGCAAGTTGCACGCTGACACCCTGCTGGCGAACATCACCAAAGTTGCTCAGATCATCCACACTGTCAGACAAGGCATCGAGCCGACTGCTTTCACTGCGCGAGGCAATGAAAGTGATGGTGTCACGCACGCCCAGCAAGGCAAATGACAGTTCCTGTCGGCGCTGCAAAGTGAGAGCGGAAGTCAAAAAACCACTGGTTGCAATCGCCGATGGGCTAATGCCGTTGGTTTGCAGATAGTTTTCAACCATCGTCGCGCGGGCTATTGGATCAGGCTCGACTGAGGCAAACTGGGAAAACAGCAAATCGTACATCGACCCGATGCTGCCAGCATTGATTTGATTTGCAGCGGTTGACCGGTCTTTGCTGTCGCTAAGTTTCCAGACGGTGCGTCCACTTCGATGCGTTAACAACAGGTTGTAAGCACTGCCAAAAGATTGGTGGCTGCGCGTCAGCGACACTGAGGTCAAGTCCGACGGCATCCAGTTCATGCCGACAACGTTGGTCGCATAGCGTTTTTTGTCGAGCGTGGTGTCGTTGTTGCTTTCACTACCCGCGTTGGCAAAGACCTTGAACTGCGGGCTGAAACTGTAATTCAGGCCGAGATTGACACTGTCAGAGTGGGTAGCGCGCCCTTGGTCAAAAGTCACGCTCTGTCGGGCCATTGCAGCCGACCAACCCAAATTTCTTAACGTCTTGCCACTGCTCAGTTTGACGACGGAGTCTGTCACCGTGCTGCCAGTCGCTGTCTGCGCGTTGCTGTCCGTCACGGAACGGCTGAAGCGAACCTCATATTGCGCCAGATCGCCGAGTTGCCCGCGAAGAAAAGGGGAAACACTGAAGTTCGAAACCTCCGCACGATTCTGGTTGATCACCGTATTGTCGAGCGACTGGGTACCAAAAGCGGAAACAGCCTGTTGCGAAATATTGCCGGTGAATTCAACAAACAACCTGTTGTCGATGGCTTCCAAGGAGCCGAATGCAGTCAACGCGTTTTGCGACTGGCTGGAGGCGGAGTGTCTGGCGTAGTCAACTTGCGTGAGAGCGTAGTCAAAGTAAGTTTTGATGCGCGCCCCATTGATCGTGACGCGCAACCCCGGGCTAATCTCAGTAATCAGATCCGAGCGTGTGTTCAGATTGGCGAGATCCACATTGTCGGTTAACTTGCCTTGCAGGGAAACGCGAGGTACCACTGCGAGCGATCGATTCACATCGGCTGCTGCCTCTTGTGCAGCGCTGGGCAGAGGAACCATCGCCAGCGCCACAACAGCTGCAGACCCTTGCCAAGACAACGCCAGCAGTGACTTATGGAAGTGGCGCATAAATTCGAAGTCAATCACCTTGTGTACGCGCTGACTCATGGCCATAACCATAACCATAACCGTGCTCATTGCCATAACCGTAGCCGTAGCCATAGCCATCCTTGAACAAACTGCTGGCCTTGTTGAGCAGCATCAATTTCAATGGACAGGCCTCGATGGCTGCCAGCGCCTGCTTGACCTCGGACTGCAACGTCCTGCCAGCGTGAACCACCATCACCACCTGCCCCATGTGGGTGGCCAAGACGCGTGACTCGGTCGTGATCAACAATGGAGGCGAATCAAAAATGATAATTCGATCAGAATATCGCGCGGACATGTCGTTGAGCAACCGAACCATGGCATCACTGGCCAGCAGTTCAGTTGCCCGTGGGTGTGGCGTGCCACTGGGCAAAATAGTCAATTTATCAACATTGGTTTTCAGTAGCACGCGCGAAAGGTCATTGGAGTCTTCGACAATAATGTCCAACAGGCCGGGACTGCTTGGCAAACCCAACATTCGCATGACCGATGGCCGAGCCACGTCAGCATCTACCAGCATGACAGTATTGTCCATTTCCATGGCGATACTCATGGCGAGGTTGATGGCAGTAAAGCTCTTGCCCTCACCAGGCAACGCACTGGTGATCATGATAAGGTTGCCATTGGCAACCGACGCTGCACCCTTCCCCATGGCATTCCTGATCAACGGACGCTTGATCACCCGGTACTGGTCAGCCACCTGTGTCCGTGGTGCATTGGGACTGACAATTCCATTGGCCGCCAGCGCATCCAGATCCAGTTCAACTCGGCGCGACAACGGCACCGCTGGCCCCGCCCCGCCATCAACACCCGGCACTGCTGCAACACTTGCCTGTGCAACGATGGCAGCGCCAGCCGCCGCAACAGGCACTTCTTCACGGAGGGGCAAATCGGCTACAGACACCTGGGTTGCAGGCATCTCGGCACCAGCCTGGCGAAGTTGCTCAAGGCGCTTCGCCGCCTGTTCAATCAAGCTGGTCATGGTTGTTTCACCCTGCTACCCCCCGCCCCGACAAAAGGAACAGCGCCACCATTCCCGCACCAAAGGCGACCAACAAACCGCCGGTGGCGGCCAGAAATTTCTTCAATTCGTTTCGTCGCCGCGTGGCGGCCCCATCATCGAGCACCATATTGACGACCCCCAGCAACGGCACCCCCACTGACTCACTCAGGGCCCGGCCATCAAAGAAAACGGCTCGCAACTGACTCATGACAAAGGAGACACCCAGTCCAGCCCCCAAGGCAGCCAGCAACGCCAGTGGCATCAACAATAGCCGGTTGGGAGCCACTGGCTTGGGCGATGATCGTGGTGGATCAATCAGCCGGAAGTCAGCGACACCTGACGCACTTTCCAATTCACCTGACATGGAAGCCGACTCCCGTCGACTCACCAGATCGTTGTAATTCTTTTTGTTAATGTCGTAGTCGCGGTTGAGCTGGGAAAACTCTGCCTCGATCTGGGGCGCAGTCTTCATGGCTTCGCGAGCACGGTTGTAGCGTGACTCATACTCAGCAACCCGGGCACGCAACGATGCCACTTGTACCTCAGAGGTCGCCATGACACGGCTCAGTTCCTGATAAGCCAAATTGGTGTTCTGACTGGCTGCAGCCGGGTTGGCAATGGCGGTTTTACGCAGTTCCTGGATCTCACGTCGTTTGAGTTCCTCAAGTTCCTTGATCAGGCGCCTCGCCCCAACCACGTCGGGGTGTTCTTCGGTGAACCGTTGCAGCAATGTGTCAAGATTGCGTCGCTGCGCTTCAATTCGGGCATCTATCTCTGGCGTTGAAATGTTGGCAGGCTTCTCTGACATCAGACTGCTGGTGGTCAAGGCGCGTTCAACTTCAAGCTGCTTGTGCGCTGCATCCCGTGCATTTTCAGCTTCCCGCAGTTCCAGTCGCGCTTGGCGTAGCTGGCCGCTGATGGCACTCAGTTGCCCCGCCATGTCTTGTCCGTCGGCAGTCTGGGTATCAATGTTTTTCAGTTTGAACTCTTTCAGGCGCATTTCGGCTTCTTCAAGCTTGGCAACATAAACCTTGATCTGTTCATCGATAAACTTCTTTGCCGTATCTGAATCTTTCCGTGTTGCACCCAGGCTGGACTCAACAAAAATGGATACCAGCGACTGAATCACCTTTCTGGCTGTTTCAGGATTAGGGTCGCGGTAGGACAGGATATACAGGTTGTCACGGCCAAGATTCTTGATCTCAAGGCTTTTTGTCAAATGATCTATCAGCGCTTCTTGTACCTTTCTCTCGCCACTGCCAAGATCCAGGTCGGCCATGCGAATGAGCTTCTCGACATTGGGGCGGCTGATCAGCGTGCGACTCAACATCGCAACTTGCTGATCAACATTCGGCTGTACGGCCAATCCCGACATCAATGGTTTCAGAATGGACTGTGTATCGACAAAAACACGGGCCGTCGCTTCGTATTTATCGGGCACAGAAAGCACCACACCGGACCCAATCAAAGCCACCAACCAAGCCGCGATCAATCCCAGCCAGCGGTGTCTCCACATGCCCCGAAGGATCGTGGTCAATTGACTGATGAGTTCATCCATTGATATGCGTTTGCTCTATTGGAATTCGGCTGTCACAAGACCCGATTGCAAGGGTCTTCTTCCACACCAGGAGTGAAAAGACGTTAAAACCAGCCTTGGGGAATAATCAATACGTCGCCCGGCTTCATTTCAACATTCGCCGAAATGTCGCCGCGTTTGATGAGGTCTTTCAGTCGAACCGAGTAGCGCTTGTCGCCTTCTGCTGCGCGCGTAATCGAGGCCCCATTGCCATCCGCAAAGTCGGTCAATCCTCCCACTGCAATCATGACATCAAGCAAGGTCATTTTTTGCTTGTAAGGCAGCGCTTGAGGCTTGGCAGCCTCTCCGACGACACGAATTTGCTCGCTATACGGACCGACAAAGTTGCTGACAATCACCGTCACGACCGGATCGCGGACCAGCTTGCTCAATGCTTTTTCGACATCACGGGCGATTTCGCTCGAAGTCTTTCCTTGTACCACGAGCTCATCCACCAGCGGGGTGGAAAGCTTCCCATCCGGTCGCACCGGCACCGACATGGACAGCTCCGGATTGCGCCAAACAATGATGTTGAGACTATCGCCAGGACCAACAATGTAGTTGTAATCAGCAGTTGCCGCCACAGAAGGTGCTGCCGGGTAATTGCCTGATGGGCTTGCGCAACCTGCAATCACCCCAACGACCAAGCCTGCCAAAATGATACGTGACAACACGGCCCACGAAGCCAACACCGAAATGAAACTATTCACAGACTACCCCCTCAAGTTTGAGCCGTTAAAAATACGCAGAGCACCGCAATGGCCCGCCCGGGAATATACCGCATTAGTGCTGCATAAGCTCACTTACAAACTTCAATCTCGAAATCACAACCCATAATTCTGTCGTTTATTCACACAACGCAAACTCGCCATGAATCTCCTCGTTGACGCCCGCAGCACCCCACCGAATAACGGTAACCAATATCTGACGTCCCCTCATTTGTCTGAACCATGATCAATATTGTGCTGGTCTGCATGGCCAACGTCTGCCGCTCACCCATGGCAGCCACGGTGCTGCAGCATATGGTGCGCGATGCCGGGTTGTCGTCCCAAGTGAAGATTGATTCAGCGGGAACCCATGCTCGGGAAGGCGACCGATCTCCGGATGCCCGCGCCGCACGAGCGCTTGCTGATCGGCAGTACACGGTCAAAAAATCCCGCTCGCGGCAAATGAAGCCACTGGACTTTCAGCGCGCTGACATGGTGATCGCGATGGATATGGCAAATTTGGACGCATTGAAGTTGCAATGCCCGCCGCAATACCATCATAAATTGAGCCTGTTTTTAGCGCATGCCCCTGAACTGAAAACACTGGAGGTCCCGGATCCGTACTTTGGCAACCAATCCGGCTTTGAGCGCGTACTCGACCTGTGCGAGGCTGGTGCCAGGGGAATTGTGAAGACACTTCTTCAAATTCGGTAATAGGCTCTGAACCACTGCACAAAGCGCGCCACGCCAACAGCGACAGGTGTAGCAGGTACAAAGCCAATCCATTGACGCAGCGCGTCCGTGTTGGCGTAGGTCGCTGGAACATCGCCGTCCTGCATGGGCAACAGTCTTTTTTCTGCCGCTTGCCCCAAGGCCTGCTCAATACAGCCAATAAATTCAAGCAGCGGTACCGGCTTGTTGTTGCCAATATTGAACAGCCTGTAGGGTGCGTTGCTGGTGGCCGGGTCCGCCAGCGCGGCATCATAAGCTGGGTCGGCACTGGCGATACGGTCTGTGACACGCAAGACACCTTCAACAATGTCATCGATGTAAGTGAAATCGCGCTGCATTTGTCCGTGGTTGAACACGTCAATCGGACGCCCTTCCAAAATTGCCCGGGTAAACAAATAAAGCGCCATATCCGGTCGACCCCAGGGCCCATAGACCGTAAAAAAACGCAAACCGGTAGTGGGCAACCGATAGAGGTGGCTGTAGGTGTGCGCCATCAGCTCATTGGCTTTTTTTGTGGCGGCATACAGACTGACCGGGTGATCAACGCTGTCATGCTCGGAAAATGGCATTTTGGTGTTGCCACCGTAAACGCTGGAGCTCGAGGCATAAACCAGGTGCGCGACCTGATTGTGCCGACAACCCTCAAGGATGTTCGCAAAACCCAGCAAATTGCTGTCAACGTAGGCTAAAGGGTTTTGGAGCGAATAGCGCACACCCGCCTGCGCTGCAAGGTGAATCACCCTGTCAAACTTCTCGCGGAAAAACAACTCAGCAATGCCTGCCCGGTCTGCCACGTCCAATTGGACAAATCGAAAATCAGCATGCGTGCGCAACTGATCCAACCGTGCATGCTTCAGGGAAACGTCGTAATAGTCGTTCAGATTATCGACCCCAACGACTGTATCGCCTCGTTCGAGCAAGCGCTTGGCTACCCCCATGCCGATAAAGCCGGCCACCCCAGTCAGTAAAATTTTCATGATTGCACGAACCTCAAAACCAGTTCGGCGGATGCTAACTCACTCAATCAGGGTCAGTAAAAAAAGAATGCGCCAGTTTGACGGCAACACCCACAACGCCATCTTTGTGATCAACTCGAACCACCTCGCCCTTGCAAACCATTTTCAATTTCTGGCCTTGCACGTCCACTTCCACAACAAACTGGACCACTGACCCAGGCACTTGGTCGGCTTGGGACTCGAAATAGACACCGGTTGCACTGATGTTTCGCGTCAACCCCTGCTTGCCATTGAGTTCGATGGGCAGCCGAGAGTCGAACCTGTCCGCTTGACGCTTGGATTCAATGGCACTGCCGGTAACACGTGATAGGTTGTGTTGCATATCTCAATTTGCTTGCTGATGAACCCTGAATTATTAGATTACCGCGCGATAATAAAGCATAGAACATGCCAAATGTTAATGTATTGACTTGTTTTCATATAAAACAACATGTTAGCGTGCAGTCAGATGCATTCATCGGCAAATTCTGTTTCGGCCTAAAACGCACTGTCAATTATTTCGACATCTCCGCGTCTCTGATCCAACGCCGTGCACCCGCCATCCCCAGCAAAACAAGCGCTGCCGTGAAACCCAGCAAAAGCAGGCTAGTGCCACTCGGCTGTTTCACTGCGGCAACAATCTGATCCATAAATATCATCATCGCTAACAAACTTGGTAGCATGCCGACAAAAGTTCCCAGGAGCATGTCGCGCAAGCGAATATGTGAAGCACCCGCCACCATGTTAACAATGGCAAAGGGCGCTATTGGCACCAGGCGCACCACAATCACCGCCAAAACACCCCGATTGGCCAAGCGCTGACTCAACAGATTGACACGCTCTCCGGCCAGTTTTTGCACAGCTTCACGACCCAACCCCCTGCCCAAACCATAACTCAAGCCGGCACCGATCAAGGCACCCGTCATGGCACAGGCAAAACCTATCCAGGGACCGAAAGCCACCAAGGTGACCAAAGCCAACAAAGTAGCCGGGATCGCCAACGTTACCGCCAAGGCAAAAGCACCCACCGCAGCCAACAAGCCAAACGTCTGACCCAACCGTTGCAAACTGGCGACCATCAACTCGATATCCAGCCAACTACGCAAGGATGACCACTTCCAAGCAGCCGCCAGTGCCGCCATGACACACAACAGCAACAGCAAACCGGTCAACCGTCGGCGCAAGCCCACGTCGAACTCGGTAGCTTCACGCATCATGGCGGTCACGCACCTTGATGATTGCCGCAGCCAAGGCACCTACGTTGCCGGACTCAAAGATAGAGCCGTGCAAACCACGCACCTGCTCTTCTATCAGCGACGATGCCAGCAGCTTGCGCCAGGGCCGAAAAAACCAACGGTCCCAACTCGCCAAACCCGAAGACTTGATGAGCCAGGTCGGTCCGTCAAAGTGCAGGGGTCGATAACCACTGAGCGCCATCACCTGACTGATCAGGCCAGGGTCGTTGAACATGGCACCCAATCTCCGGCCATTCATGCTAAGTTCTTGCACATGCAGATTGCGCACCAACCAGCCCAGCACCCGCCAGAATGTCGCGCCACCTAGTGCCGCTTGCGGGTAAATGGTGTCGATCAACACCAGCCCACGCAGGTCTCCACCCATTTGCCTGAGTACACGTGCCGTCTCCAGCGCAGCGACCCCACCAACTGAAAATCCTGCGATAAAACCCGCCTCCAGCCGCAGGGCAGCAATCTCTTGGGCATAAAGCGTGGCGAGTTCCAAGGTGGTTTTAAAGGGCGTTTCAACGGGCGGCTGCAGCATTCTTACATCGAAGGCATCGTCCAGCGCCCTGGCCAGGTTTTGAAAGCGCAGCAGGTCGCCTTGCCCGGATGCTGCCAAATACAAAGGTACGCGGCCCCGGCCATCGTCAGGACTCAGGTCAATGCGGATACCCTGAGTTTTGATATTCGATCCCAGGACACTTGCAAGTTGCTCAATGGTGGGGTGTTCGGTCAACAAGTACATCGATGCTCTGCGACCCAACAGCTTTTCCAGACCAGTCAAAATACTGACCGCTGCCAAGGAGTCGCCACCCAGCTCAAAAAAATCGTCAGTGACGCTGATGCGTTCAATCTGCAGCACCTCTTGCCACAAGATCTGCAAGTCGCGCTCTAGCGGTGATGCTGGCAAGAACCGCCCGGGTGTCGTTGAACGGTGACTCTGCTCAGGCAGTGCTGGATAGTCGATTTTTCCCGCACTGGTTTCTGGCAGTGCTTTCAATGCCGTGATCGTGGCAGGAATCATGTAATCCGGCAAACGCTCACGAAGCGCACGCTGCAAGCGGTTGACCTCGACGCCTTCACTGGCCGCCACCCATGCCCTGATCACCGCTTTACCTTGAATGTGTTGCAATTGGGCGGCCGCTTGCGTCACGCCTGGAACGGCCAGACAGGCGGCTTCAATCTCGCCCAGTTCAACGCGATAACCGCGAATTTTGACTTGCCGATCGACCCGGCCGCCAAAGTGCAGGTTACCTTCAACGTCCAGCCAACCCAGGTCACCGGTTCGGTACATGCGTCCATCAGGACGGAAAGGGTCAGCCAAAAAGACCTGTGCATCCAGCTCTGGGCGGTTCAGATAACCCTGTGCCAGCGCTGCACCACCAATATAAATCTCGCCGCTGACCCCAAATGGCACCAGCTCCCGCTGCGAGTTCAGCACGTAAATAGTGCTGTCATCAATCGGTCGGCCAATCGGCAACGCCACGTCCACCGGGTCTGCACCACATGGCCAGGCAGTGGCAAAAATGGCCGCCTCCGTTGGGCCATAGACATTGAACAGGCACGCACCGGTTTGGCTGATGAAGCGCCTGGCCAACTCGGCGGGCAAAATTTCGCCGCCGCAGCAGGCCACCCGCAATTTAAGTCCTGATTTTCCAAGGGCCCCTTCAAGAAAACGGCTGAGTGTCGATGGAACAAAGGCCATGACGGTCACAGCATGTCGAATCGCAAAATCAGCCAATGCCTCCGGCAAATTGCGCCCAGGTGGGGGCAGCGCCACACTGGCACCATGGATCAACGGCAAAAACAACTCAATCAGAGAGGGATCAAACGTCAACTGCGTGGCTTGTGCCGACCGGTCGCGCCAATCCACCGCATAGGCCCTTGATAGCCAGGCCAGGCGGCGGGACAGGGTGGCATGTGACACCATCACGCCTTTGGGCTGTCCGGTTGACCCGGAGGTAAACAGCACATAGGCCAGATCGGTATTGCCTGGCTTTGCCAGCGGCACACGCCCATCTGCCGGCACGGGCTCGTTCAGCAAGGCCTCAGCGTTCAATACCAGCGTATTGACATGTAACTGGGCAAGCCGCACCTCCCCCGGTGCCTCAATCAGCAAGGCACACGCATCACTGTCTTGCAATATTTGCGCCAAACGGAGGGTTGGTGCCTCGGTGTCAAGCGGCAAAAACGCGGCACCGGCCTTCGCCACGGCCAAAAGCGCCA
>JFJP01038291.1_pt1 | contig 18344 bp, 14 predicted proteins | sample 431651 | NCBI WGS metagenome assembly JFJP01 (sample SAMN02602958, study PRJNA72255) | Microbial mat metagenome, whole genome shotgun sequencing project. | biome: fresh water; feature: sink hole; material: water; isolation source: purple microbial (photo- and chemosynthetic) mats found in...
AGGACTGGCCGAATATGTTGAGCAGGTAAGAAATGCAGTTGGATATGAGATGCCGCTCTGTGCAGATCATTTTGGTCATTTTGATGTCAACAATGCAATTCGTTTCGGACGCACAATGGAAAAATACAGACTTGCATGGCTCGAAGATATGGTTCCATGGTTCGATACAGTTAACAACAAGGTACTCTCAGATGCTCTTGAAACTCCGATACTTACAGGAGAAGACATCTATTGCCTGAAAGACGGATTCAAGCCTCTGATTGACGCAAGAGCAGTTGATATTATTCATCCTGACCTTGGCACATCAGGTGGCTTATTAGAGACAAAGAGGATTGGTGATTATGCTGAAGAGAATCATATTGCCATGGCTATGCATATGGCAGGTTCTCCAGTCTGTTTCATGGCTAACGTTCACTGTGCAGCAGCTACACAGAACTTTCTCGCTCTGGAGCACCATAACCCTGATACTCCATATTACAATAATCTGGTTAAAATGACCGGATCGAGACCTATGGTTGAAAACGGATATGCTATTGTTCCGCTGGATGCTCCGGGACTCGGTATTGAGTTAAATGAGGAGGAATGCAAAAAGCACATGCCAAAAGACGGTAAATGGTTCGAACCAACACCTGAATGGGACAGAAAAGTTTCTCATGACAGACTTTGGAGCTAACCATTCAAATTGGAAACCGGAAAATTACAAAATCTAAGTGATGGTTAAAACACTTTCAATGAAACGGTGGTATCGTCTGATACCCATAGCCTTTATTACATATAGTCTTGCATATCTCGACAGGGCAAATTTCGGATTTGCTGCGGCCGGAGGAATGGCATTAGATCTTAACATTACAGCAGCAATGTCATCATTGCTCGGTTCGTTGTTCTTCCTTGGTTACTTTTTCTTCCAGGTTCCCGGAGCACTTTATGCTTCGAAAAAAAGTGCCAAGAAATTAATTTTCTGGTCTCTTATCTTCTGGGGAGCACTTGCAATGGCAACCGGTATGGTAAGCAATGTAAACGGATTAATAGTTATCAGGTTTTTACTCGGAGTAGTTGAAAGTGCTGTTATGCCATCTATGCTCGTATTTCTGAGCATGTGGTTTACAAAGTCTGAACGCTCAAGGGCCAACACTTTCCTGATACTCGGAAATCCTGTAACAATATTATGGATGTCAGTACTGTCAGGCTATCTGGTTGATTCAGTAGGATGGCGCTGGATGTTTATAATTGAAGGTTTTCCGGCTATACTATGGGCATTTTTGTGGTGGAAACTCGTAGTTGACAAGCCGGGCGAAGCAAAATGGCTTACTGATGATGAAAAGTCTGATTTGCAGGAACAACTCGACATCGAGCAAAAGGAGATCAAACCTGTTAAAAATTATGCCATTGCGTTCAGGTCAAAGGTTGTAATACTGCTTTGTCTGCAATATGCTTTATGGTGTATCGGAGTATACGGATTTGTAATGTGGCTTCCGTCAATAATAAATGCTGCACCCGATTCGGATATAGTAAAAACCGGATGGTTATCAGCAGTGCCATATCTTCTGGCTATTATCGGAATGCTGGCTGCTTCATACTACTCTGACAAAACTCTTAAGAGAAAGTCATTTATCTGGCCATTTCTTTTAATAGGCTCTCTGGCTTTCTATGGCTCATATCTTATCGGCACAAGCAATTTCTGGCTGTCATATGCACTGCTTGTTATCGCAGGCGGGGCGATGTATGCTCCATACGGACCATTCTTTGCAGTTATCACTGAAGTACTGCCACGCAACGTATCTGCCGGTGCTATCGCATTAATAAATAGTCTTGGTGCACTCGGTTCGTTTGTAGGGGCCTATATTGTCGGCTATCTTAACGGGACTACAGGAGGATTTGGCGCCTCATATATTTTCATGGCAGGTTCGCTTTTCCTTTCAGCAATACTTACAATGATTGCTATAAAAACGAGTAAAACACAGTCCTGAATTTGGTTGACAAATAAAGCGAATTGACAAAGAATTTTATAATGGCCGGCTGGTAATGATTTTAATACCAGCCGGATAAAACTCTTCCTTTTAATCAGTAATTTCAATCAATTATGTACCCGATTTCATGAAAACAAGACATCCATAGTGAGATCATTTTGTACTAATCCACCGGAGTATTGATTTTCCTGAATCCCAAAAGTAGTAACCATTGTGAGAAAAACAGATTTTCGCGTTTTTGTTTCCAGTTTAAAAGCACCAATTTTATTTCGCAGAACCTCTGAATAACTCTTATCAATCATAAATGGATTAATGGAAAATTTCATTTCACAAAGATTTATAACCTGATCTCTGCGATCGATAACCAGATCAATCTGTATACCATTTCCTTTAATAGAACTTCGCCATGATACTACAGATGTTTCCACACCCGAAATGCCTAAACCATGTTTTATTTCAGAGAGGTGGCACAGGCATACCTGTTCGAAAGCATAACCACTCCAGGCCCGATAAACAGGACTATCTATAACACTTAACCAATGGTTTTTATCATGTATTTGAATATCTTTAATGAATCTCAGATAGAAAAGTGAATAGAAATCAGTCAACTGTTAAAGACTATTTCTCAGTTTCTTTCCATAAGGAACATACTTCCGAATGAAGCCACTTTGCTCCAGTTCAAGAAGAGTTCTGGTTGTGCTTCCAGCGTTTGGGAGGCCGGTCAGGGTAATAATCTCATCTCTGGTAAGTCCTTTTGATTTAACAACCAGAGCATTAATTACTATTTCATGCTTTTGAAAATTATTAAATAATGACCTGAACAGATTAGAATACTCTGTCCGGAGTAACCCATTTTCGGAGAAGCAAATTTTGTTTATACATTGAAATGCACTTTCTCCAGGCCTGATTTCATCCCAGTAGAATGGAATTCCGCCAAGTACCATATATAGTTGTATAATCTGATACCTGTCAAGATAAATATTACCCGACTTAAGGAACATCTCACATTCTCCTAAAGTAAAGGGGACAATTTTAAATCTCTTTGTTATCCGGTTATGCAGGCCACCTTTGTTATTTATCAGTTTATTGATCATCCATGAGGCAGACGATCCGCAAACGATAAGAATCACATCGTTCCTTGCAGAAGCCCAGCTATTCCAGAAGTGCTCAAGTGCCTGAAGAAACCCCGAACCTGCGGTATCGAACCATGGCAACTCATCGAAGAATATTACTTTCCTCGGTTCTTTTACCCTTTCGAGGTATGCAATCAATTGCTGAAAAGCAATAAGCCATTCTTTTGCATGAGAATTCTCGATTTCGGGATATACCTTTTGAAGTGACAGGTGAAAATTTGTAAGCTGTTGCTTCATGTTTGAATTACCGAGTGCGGTCACCTGAAAAGTAAAGCTATGGCTTAATGCTTCGCGAACAAGAAAAGTTTTACCAACTCTTCTTCTTCCATATACAGCAACAAATTCCGACTTGCCTGACTTTTGTAACTCTCTCAGAGCGTCTATTTCGGTTTTGCGGCCAATAAATTTCTTCATACAGTCTTACATTTGGCTGTAAGTACATAAAATATATACGATAAAGCCAAATGCAATATTCATTTTGGATTTATTGGTTACGCAATTGGCTGGAGTGGAAAAGCCAGCTACAGACCACCTGTAAGATAATTAGCGAACTACTCTTCCTGAGCCGTCGCCCTTCATAAGCTGTTCCACCTCTGCAACTGAAACAAGATTGTAATCGCCATGAATTGTATGTTTCAGACAAGAGGCAGCAACTGCAAAATTAAGCGCCTTCTGATCATCGCCCGGAAATGTTAGTAAACCATATATTAATCCTCCCATAAATGAGTCGCCTCCTCCTACCCTGTCGACAATATGGGTAATCTGATATTCAGGTGCTTCAAATAAGGTCTTCCCGTCAAAAAGAACACCCGACCAACTGTTATGGTCTGCATTTATCGAACCACGGAGAGTTATAATGACTTTCTTTGCCTGAGGAAATTTCTCCATAAGCTTCACACATACCGATTCATATTTTGCGGCAGCTACATGTCCCGAGGAGACATCACCGCCTTCCGGTTTAATACCAAATACTTTCTCAGCATCTTCCTCATTTCCAAGTATAATATCGCAGCCATTAACCAATCCTGGCATAACCTCGCCTGCCTTTTTTCCCCACTTCCACAGATTCTTGCGATAGTTAAGATCACACGACACAGTTATTCCCCTGTCACGGGCAGCCTTAATCGCCTCCATGCAAACCTCAGCAGCTCCTTCTGAAATGGCCGGCGTGATTCCCGTCCAGTGAAACCATTCCACACCTTCAAACACTCTATTCCAGTCTATCATTCCGGTTTTTATTGCAGCAATCGACGAGTTGGCACGATCATAAATTACCTTGCTCGGTCTGGCCACTGCACCTGTCTCGAGAAAATAAATGCCGAGTCGCTCCCCTCCTTTAATTATGTGTGATGTCCCGACATTATGTTTTCTGAGGTCCATTATTACTGCATCACCCAGGTCGTTTTCTGGAAGCCTTGTTACGAACTCAGCACTCATGCCGAAATTGGCGAGTGAAACTGCCACATTGGCTTCACCTCCTCCGAATGTTGCAACAAACGACGATGTCTGTGTAAATCTCTGATGTTCAGGGGTTGCGAGACGAAGCATTATCTCTCCAAATGAAATTATTTTCTTGCTCATATTTTATGTTTTTCGATGTTTTTGAACATTAAATGTGTTTCATTTTATATTGTGAAAAGTTATCAAAAAAATCTATCTTAGTTTTCGTTTATCAAATTTTTTTTCCGATGTCAAGAATAATAGTAATTGGCAGTTCCAATACTGATATGGTTATCAAATCAAAGAAACTTCCCCTGCCGGGAGAAACAATACTTGGTGGAACTTTCCTTATGAATCCGGGAGGCAAAGGTGCCAACCAGGCTGTAGCTGCTGCAAGACTGGGTGGAAATGTAACATTTGTTACAAAAACAGGCAATGACATATTCGGGGACGAAGCTTTACATCTTTTTGACAAAGAAGGAATTAATACAAAGTACATAATTAAGGATGCTAAAAACCCATCGGGTGTGGCCCTTATAAATGTAGATGAGAACGGAGAAAACAGCATAGTTGTGGCATCCGGTTCAAACGGGACACTTTCTGCTTACGACATTAGTGATGAAGTCTTTAAAACAGGCAATACTGATATTTTTCTTATGCAGCTTGAGATACCTGTAAGTACAGTGGAATTTGTGGCAGAGAAGGCTTATTCAATGGGATGCAAAGTTTTCCTGAACCCCGCTCCCGCAAGAAAATTATCAGAAGAAATCCTTAAATGTCTTTATGTTATAACTCCTAATGAAACTGAAGCCGAATTACTTACCGGCATAAAAGTAAAAGATGGCCCAAGCGCCGAGAAAGCTGCAATTGAACTAAGAAAAACAGGAGTAAAAAATGTTGTTATTACACTTGGGGGATCAGGTTCTTACCTTTTAACAGATAAAGTATCAAAGCTGATTCCTGTAGTACCTGTAAAGGCAGTAGACACAACAGCAGCAGGTGATGTTTTCAGCGGAGCGCTTGCAGTAGCAATATCAGAAGGAAAAAGCATAGAAGACTCGGTGATTTTTGCAAGTAAAGCTGCTGCTATATCGGTTACCAGAATGGGAGCCCAGGCTTCGGCGCCGTACAGGAAAGAGATTCGCCCCTAAATCCCCTGAAGGGGACTTTAAAAAACATTGTTAAGAAATGTTGAAATGATCTTTGTGTGCCTTTGTGTTAACCTTTGTGTACCTTAGTGGTAATATTGGCCCCGATTATGACGATGTGGGGGCCATTTGACTTTTGACTTTTGACTTTATACTTACTATCATGTTCATACCTCAAAGTTATTCACTCGCTATCATCCTCTGTGTCGTAACAATGTTATGCTGGGGATCATGGGGCAACACACAGAAACTTGCCGGAAAAGCCTGGCGTTTCGAACTCTTTTACTGGGACTATGTTATAGGGATTCTGCTGTTTTCCCTGCTTTTGGGCTTTACCCTTGGCAGTACCGGAGAAAATGGAAGGGGATTCATTGAGGATATAAGGCAGGCTGAGCCTGGTAACATACTGAATGCTGTTATTGGCGGCATAATATTTAATGCCTCAAACATTCTTCTCGTCGCTGCAATGGCAATTGCAGGTATGGCAGTTGCTTTTCCTGTTGGTGTTGGAATAGCTCTGGCACTGGGTGTAATAATCAACTACATCTTTGCTCCACAGGGAAATGCCGTCTGGCTCTTCTCAGGCGTTGCCCTCATTGTAACTGCCATAATTATTGATGCTATTGCATATAAGAGGCATAGCGCAACACTAAAAAAAGTATCGGGAAAAGGAATTATGCTTTCAGTTTCTGCCGGAGTACTTATGGCCCTTTTCTACCGCTTTGTGGCAAGTTCTATGGTTACAAGTTTTGAGTTGCCCGAGGCAGGAAAACTTTCGCCATACTCTGCTATTTTCTTCTTTGCAATTGGTGTGGTAATAAGTAATTTCCTTTTCAATTATTTAATAATGAAGAGGCCTTTTGAAGGCAAACCATTAAATTTCAGTGATTACAAAAAAGGGACATTAGGCGTTCATCTGACAGGTGTGCTTGGGGGTGTTATATGGAACATCGGAATGTCGATGAGCATTTTGGCATCAGGTAAGGCCGGGTTTGCTATCTCTTACGGGCTCGGGCAGGGTGCTACTCTTATAGCAGCATTATGGGGTGTATTTATCTGGAAGGAATTCAAAGGAGCTAACAGGGAGGTTAACAAACTGATATTTCTTATGTTTCTCGCTTATCTCGCAGGACTTGCACTGCTGGTATATGCCGGGACATGATACCAGATTTTTTTTTTACCGCAGAGGGCGCAAAGAAAAAGCGCAGAGAACCGCAGAGTTTTATTCTGGTTTTCTCTGCGGCTCTCTGCTTCTTCTCCGCGTATCTCTGCGGTTAATTTTTTCTTAAAACAAATCCTTCTCGAAAGCTTCCTTGTTGAATTTGTATTTATTTCCAAGAAAATCCATAATCATCGATGCGTCGGAGTATGCATTTCCAAGACAGGTAGATGCTCCTGGTGATGGAGTAATACTGAAGATAATATTATCGCCCGACAATTTGGCTTCACCCATCTCGAGCTTACGGGTAGTATTATTTACTATCTGAGGACGAGTCCCTCCTATCCCTTTAGCATATTTTAATTCATCTAATCTAAGTGAAGGAACAATCTTCCTTACTTCTTTAATAAACAGACGCTTACCCAGGTAAGGCAAATCGTACAGGAAATTTACAAATATGTAACTTAAAAGAACCCTGTCAAAGGTAATTTTAAGAAGACTTATTATCGGACTGATGCCAAGACCAAAAGTTTTCCAGTACTCCATGAATGTCGACATGTTGTGTCTTTCAAGTTGGAATATTGGTTTTGCAGTGGGTCCAAACCTCGTTACGGCCTCGCTGTGAACCTCAGGATCACCATGAATAGCGGCAAAAGGGAGTTTAGGAACCTGAATTGTGTATACCTTGCCATTAAGAACCTTGGGGGCAGTATAAAAACTTCCTGCCATTGATAATATTGAAAGGTTCTTTCCATATCCCAGTGATTTTGCAATCAGAAGACTATGACCACCTGCAGCTATAATTACAACAGTGGCTCTCATCTCCCCTTTATCTGTTACAACTGAATAGTAATCATCAACTTTTGTGATTTTCAGAAGTTTTGTATTCAGATTAATGTTAACATCAGGATTACTCTGAAGAGCATTATTTACAAATGAATGACAAAGTCTCTTGAAATCAACAGTATAACCGTCTTCAGTAACAAGTGCCAGGATCTCCTGCTCAGGATCCCTTCCTTCAAGAACCCTTGGTTCAATTTTTCCTATTTCTTCCCTGTTTATCATTTTCAGTTTTGGAAACAGTTCGCTAAACGGAGGATATCTTTTTTTAAGATCTTCAACCTGTGTCTTCCCTACTGCAAGCACCATTTTGGAGTATTTGCTGAATAACTTCAAACCGGGAGTTGATACCTTTTCCTTTTCAACATACTTCATTACCATGTCAGCCATACGCTTAACACTTCTGGCCTTATCAATCGAATAGTTTGTCTCAATATCACCAAAATGGAGAGTCTGACTGTTGTTATATGAAGCCGAATTAACCAGCCCGAAGTCTGAGTATTTCTCAATCAGGCTTAATGCCTTAATATCTGTATACTTGCTTAATGTATAAAGGAGTGCTGTCCCAACAACACCACCTCCCACAATAAGAACATCATACTTTGGAACTGTTGAATCCATATTTATTCCCTGTTACTTAGTGGTATATACTCATGCCTTCCGTAAACATTTTTGAATGCCGGACGAATAATCCTCTTTGCTGAGAAAGTGAGTTCCTCAATACGGTGAGTACACCAGCCTGAAACCCTTGCAATTGCAAAAAGAGGGGTATAAAGTTCCTTTGAAATATCAAGACAGGCATAAACAAAACCTGAGTAAAAGTCAACATTTATACAAACGACCTTTGTCGATTTTTCTCCCTTGAAAACTCTGAATACTTCAGGTGTAAGTCTCTCAACAAGTGAATAGAGTTCGAACTCTTCGAGGCGACCTTTCTCAATTGCGAGCTCTCTGGCTTTTGCCTTAAGAATTGAAGCACGCGGATCTGAAATTGTATAAACAGCATGACCTATTCCATAGATCTTTCCTGAAAAATCATTTGCCTTTTTATTCAGAATTTTCAGAAGATATGCTTTCACCTCCTCCTCACTTGACCAGTTCTTTACATGAGTTTTCATGTCTTCCATCATCTCCAGAACTCTTACGTTGGCTCCTCCATGCAATGGGCCTTTTAATGAACCGATTGCCGAAGTTATTGAAGAATAAATGTCTGTTTCAGAAGAACTTGTAACCCTCATTGTAAAGGTTGAGTTATTACCGCCACCATGTTCAGCATGAAGGACAAGCATAAGATCGAGAAGATCGGCCTCTAGTTTTGTGTAGCCTTTACAGTCTCCCTTTATCAGGTAGAGGAAATTCTCGGCCGGACTAAGATCTTCCTGCGGGTGACGGATTGAAAGCGTTTTCCCTTTATAGAGATGCCTCAACGCCTGGTATGAATAAGCTACAATTGTCGGAAATTTTGCAATCATGTTCAATGACTGCTTAATCATGTTATTAAGTTCAATACTGTCGGGGTTGTCATCAAGAGTATATAAACCAAGAACAGATCTTGCCAGAATATTAAGGACATCCTTGCCTTTCATTGACAAGATCATATCTTTTGTGAAATCGTCAGGTAAAGCACGCAAAGTGCCCATATGTTCCGAAAATTGTTCCAGCTCGGTTTTAGTTGGAAGATGGCCCGTAAGAAGCAAATACACTGTTTCATCAAAACCATGCCTGTCCTCTTTCTGAAAACCCTGTGTAATCTCACCTATATCTATGCCCCTGTAAAGAAGCCGTCCGGGTATGGCAACTACCTTGTCACCTTCTTTTTTATATCCGACTACATCACCGATATTAGTCAATCCCACAAGGACACCTGTTCCATCCTTATTCCTTAATCCTCTTTTAACTTCAAACTGTTCGAATAAATCAGTATTAATCTGGCACGACTCTCTTACTGATGTCTCTAACCTGTTAAAGAAAACGTTGTCTTGCATATAGATTGGGTTTAAGGTTTTGTTCTTAAATGTTTGAGATTATTGCATCTGCAAATTCAGATGTTTTAACAAGTGTTGCATTCTCCATCAGCCTGTGGAAATCATAGGTGACTTTTTTCTGCTGAATTGTACGTTCTAGACCGGCATAGATAGATTCCGTTACCTGTGTCCATCCCATATAATCAAACATGAGGGCTCCTGAAAGAATAACAGATCCCGGATTAACTTTATCAAGATCTGCATACTTCGGTGCAGTACCATGTGTGGCCTCAAAAATTGCATGTCCGGTCTCATAATTTATATTTGCACCCGGAGCTATGCCTATACCGCCTACAATAGCTGCAAGGGCATCGGAAATATAATCTCCGTTAAGGTTGAGAGTAGCTATTACAGAGTACTCGGCAGGCCTTGTAAGTATCTGTTGCAGAAAGGCATCGGCAATTACATCCTTGATAATAACCTTACCCGCCGCCTCAGCCTGCTTAAGCAATTTATCTGCTGTTTCCTGACCCTGTTTATCTGAAATTACCTTATGCTGTGCCCACGTAAATACCTGGTCGCCGAACTCTCTTTCTGCCAGAGCATAACCCCATTTCATAAAGGAACCCTCGGTAAACTTCATAATATTACCTTTATGAACAAGGGTAACAGACGGCAGTTTTTTACTTATTGCATATTTGATTGCCTGCCTAATTAATCGCTCTGATCCTTCAACAGATACAGGCTTAATACCAATCGAAGAAGACAGCGGGAAACGGATATTCTTAACACCCATTTCCTCCATAAGAAAACGTTTAACCTTTTCTGTTTCAGGTTTGCCGTTCATGAATTCAATTCCTGCATAGATATCCTCAGTGTTTTCCCTGAAAATGTGCATATCTACTGTTTCAGGATGCTTGACAGGGCTGGGAACACCACTGAAATAGCGAACCGGACGATAACATACATAAAGATCAAGGACCTGACGAAGAGCAACATTCAGAGACCTCATCCCTTCACCTATCGGAGTTGTAAGCGGACCTTTAATCCCAACCAGGTATTCCCTGAAATCGGCAAGTGTCTCCTCAGGTAACCAGTTTCCTGTTAGTTTAAATGCTTTTTCGCCTGCAAGCACCTCTTTCCATTCAACTTTTCGTTTCCCGCCGTAAACCTTCTTAACAGCTGCATCAAAAACACGCACTGAAGCTTTCCAGATATCTGGTCCTGTTCCGTCTCCTTCAATAAAAGGTATAATCGGATTCTCAGGAACAATCAGTTTTCCGTTTGTAAGTTTAATTTTTTCTGGTACCATAGTTTTCTTTTTTACCACAAAGGGGCACTAAGGTTATCACAAAGGAACACTAAGGAAAAACCATGTGCTAATTGACCTTTGTGCTACTTCGTGCATACCTTTGTGTTACTTTGTGGTTAATAAAAATTCCTTATATAAAATTACTTCTTTGCTTTCCTAATGAGATTCAATGCACTTCCGGCCTTAAACCAGGCCAGCTGAGCCTCATTGTATGAATGTTTAGCCTTTATTGTTTCTTTTGATCCATTTGCATGATTCAAAATGACATCAACATGTTTCCCGGGTTCCAGACCTTTCAGACCGTTAATATCAATTTTATCATTCTCGAGTATCTTACTATAATCATTTTTATCAACGAAAGTAAGAGTTAGAATTCCCTGTTTTTTCAGGTTTGTCTCATGTATCCTTGCGAATGATTTAACAATAACTGCTTTAACATTAAGGAAGCGGGGCTCCATTGCGGCATGTTCACGTGAAGATCCTTCCCCGAAGTTCTCCTCTCCGATAACAATTGAACCTATACCCGAAGCCTTGTAAGCCCTGGCAACTGCAGGAACAGCTTCATAATCACCTGTGAGGTGATTAAGTATATGATTTGTTTTGTCATTGAAAAAGTTAACAGCTCCGATCATGTAGTTATTTGAGATATTATCAAGGTGGCCCCTGTATTTGAGCCAGAATCCGGCCATAGAAATATGATCAGTTGTGCATTTTCCTTTTGCCTTTATAAGAAGCGGAAGTGAAATAAAGTCTTTTCCATCCCATTCCTTAAATGGTTCAAGAGTCTGAAGGCGGTCAGATGATACTGAAATTGCAACACTTCCGGCTGTTTTATCAGGCTTCTGGAATCCTGTATCAATATTGCCAAAACCTTTTGGTGGAAGTTCGGTTCCTGCAGGTTCAGCAAGTTTCACAGATTTGCCATCGGCATTTATAAGATAGTCAGTAAGTGGATTGAATGTGAGTTTCCCTGAAATGGCAATTGCGGTTACTAATTCAGGAGAAGCCACAAAGGCAAATGTATTGGGATTACCATCGGTACGCTTGGCGAAGTTGCGGTTAAAGGAATGAATCACGGTATTTACCGGACTCTTGTCTGCGCCCTTCCTGTCCCACTGTCCGATACATGGGCCGCAGGCATTGGCAAATACCTCTCCTCCCATTTTTTCAAATATTTTCAGATATCCGTCCCTTTCAGCAATAAATCTAATCTGTTCGGAACCCGGTGTAACTTTAAATTCTGATTTTGCTACAAGTTTAAGGTCAGTAGCATTTTTAGCAACTGAAGCAGCACGCGAGATATCCTCATATGATGAATTGGTACATGAACCGATAAGTCCTACCTCAACATCAACAGGCCATTTGTTCTTTTCTGCAGCTGCTTTCATCTCTGAAACGGGGGTTGCGAGATCGGGAGTGAAAGGTCCGTTTATATAAGGTTCAAGCTTCGAAAGATTTATTTCAATAAACTGATCGTAGTATTTTGCCGGATCTGAAAGTACCTCCTTATCTGAAGTCAGGTGTTCACTGTTGGCACCGGCGAGATCAGCCACTTCTTTTCGGCCGGTTTCAGTAAGATAGCGCGACATGGCATTATCATAGCCGAAAACTGAGCAGGTGGCACCAATTTCGGCGCCCATGTTGCAGATTGTTGCCTTACCTGTGCATGAAATCGATTCAGCACCTTCTCCGAAATATTCAACTATACATCCCGTGCCTCCACTTACGGTGAGCATGCCGGCTACTTTAAGAATAATATCTTTAGGTGAAGCCCATCCATTCAATTTCCCGGCAAGTTTAATACCTATCAGTTTCGGCATTTTGAGTTCCCATGCCATACCAGTCATAACATCAACAGCATCAGCTCCTCCGACTCCGATAGCCACCATTCCAAGTCCGCCTGCATTAGGTGTATGAGAATCAGTTCCTATCATCATTCCACCGGGGAATGCATAGTTTTCAAGGATTATCTGGTGAATAATTCCTGCACCGGGTTTCCAGAATCCTATATCATATTTATTGCAGACAGAACTCAGGAAATCGTATACCTCTTTATTTGTATAGACCGCTGTTTTCATATCAGCAGTGGCACCCTCTTTTGCCATTATCAGATGGTCGCAATGAACTGAGGCGGGAACTGCAGTCTGATCTTTTCCAGCCATCATGAACTGTAGAAGTGCCATCTGTGCAGTGGCATCCTGCATTGCAACCCTGTCGGGCGCAAATTCAACATAATCAACTCCCCTGACAAAAGAACTTTCAGGTTTTTTACTATACAGATGATTGTACAATATCTTCTCACTCAGAGTTAACGGGCGTCCCAATGCCTTCCTGGTCAGGGATATGCGCGATGACATTTCCCTGTAAAAAGCCTGTATCATTCCAATGTCGAAAATCATAATATCTCCTGTTTTAAAATTTTATCTAATCTGGCCATTTCCTTCAATGATCCACTTGTAAGTCGTCAGTGCCTCAAGCGCCATTGGTCCTCTTGCATGCATTTTCTGGGTTGAGATGCCAATCTCTGCTCCAAGTCCGAATTCAGCTCCATCGGTAAAAGCAGTTGATGCATTTGCATAAACCGAAGAGGCATCTACTAAGCTATAAAACAACTGAATTCTCTCTTTGTTCTCAGAAATTATTGCTTCGCTGTGTTTTGAGCCAAATTTATTAATGTGGAACAATGCCTCATCAAACGAATCAACCGTTTTTATTGCCATTTTATACGAAAGAAACTCAGTCCCAAATGACTCATCAGTAGCTTTTTGCAGCAAATTGTCAGGATACTTGCCATAAAGCGCGGCGTATGATTTGTCATCAGCAAAAATAATTACACCGGAAGTTGAACAAAGTGAAACAAGATAAGCCAGATCATTAAGTCTGCTCTGATGAATTATAACACAATCGAGTGCATTACAAACACTAACTCTTCTGGTTTTCGCATTGTTTATAATAACCCGGCCTTTCTCAATGTCGCCCGATTCATCAAAATAAGTGTGGCAAATACCGGCACCTGTTTCAATAACGGGTATAGTGGCATTTTCCCTGACAAAATCTATCAGATTCCTGCTTCCTCTGGGAATAATTAAATCGACATATTCCACGGCATTAAGTAATTGGTTTGTCTCTTCCCTGCCTGCAGGTAGTATTGTCAGAATATCAGGATTGACTCCCTGTTTTTCAAGTGTATTTCTTATAACCCTGACAATTGCATTATTTGAATTTATAGCATCGGAACCACCCTTTAGAATGCACGCATTTCCCGATTTAAAGCAAAGTGAAAAGACATCGAAGGTTACGTTTGGACGGGCTTCATAGATCACTCCTACAACACCGAAGGGAAATGTTATTTTGGAAATTACAAGTCCGTTTGGTCTTGAATCTTTCAAAAGGATTTTACCCAGTGGTGATTGAAGTGCAGCAACAGTCCTGATATCTGCTGCTATTGACTCAATACGCTCCGGAGTAAGCATCAGCCTGTCAAAACGGGGATCTGACTTATCCATAAGATCAAGATCCTTCTTATTTTCAGCAAGAATAAAATCAGTTTCATTTACAGCAGCATCAGCAACAAGAAGAAGTACCTCATTGACTTTGTTCCTGTCGATAAGATTAAGGGTTCTTCCTGCCTCAACGCTGCTTTTAAATACCGGTGTGCAATCCATCAAAAAAATATTATGCGTTTTTCGTAAAAACCTTTGTGCCCTTTGAGGAATCCTTTGCGCTCTTTGCGGTTAATGGATTTGTTTTCTCATTCAAAACCAGAAAATCATAATGAATAAATGGTTTATTAATTTTCTCTCCGATATTCTGTTCTGTCTTTTTTGAATCAAACTGTGACTTACCTAATCCGATATTATTCCCCGACGTATCAATAATTCTTACGATATCTCCTTTTTTGAAGAAACCCTGAACCTTAACAATTCCAATCATCAGAAGGCTAGTGGCCTTTTCACCTAAGAGAGCCTCTTTTGCTCCCTTGTTAATTATAACTGCTCCCTTTGCAAAAGTATCAGAGTGTGAAAGCCATTTCTTGACCCCAGTTTCGACTTCTGAACTGGCAACGAAGTGAGTAAATGGCACATCCTTTTCACGGACTATATCGGTTATTATTGCATCGCGGGTACCATTGGCTATATATACATCTATTCCCTGTGAAGCGATTTTGCGGGCTATTGAGCATTTTGTAAGCATTCCGCCCCTTCCGAATCCCGACTTAACTGATGAGATATACTGATCAATGTCCTCCGAATTTTCATCAATTACAGGTATCAGCCGGGCATCCTTATCTCCGGGTACACCATTATATACACCATCAACATTTGAGAGAATCATCAAAGTATCACAGTCCATCATTGAGGATATCAATCCCGACAATTCGTCGTTATCAGTAAACATAAGCTCATTAACTGATATAGTATCATTCTCATTTACAATTGGCAGTACTTTATTTTCAAGCATGGCAGAGATACAGTTCTTCATGTTGAGGTAATGAAGCCTGTCGCGAAAACTCTCCTTTGAAGCAAGCAATTGTCCTGCCTGGATCCCATATTTCCCAAAAAGGAACTGATAGCTTGACATAAGCTTAACCTGACCAATGGCGGCCCAAACCTGCTTTGCGGCTATTATATTTGTTTTTCTGGAGATAGATACTTCACTACGACCTGCAGCAACGGCACCTGATGTAATTAGGATAACATCTATTCCCTTTTTATACAGAATGGCAATATCCTCAACAAGACGGAGAATTCTGCTGTCATTCAGCGAACCGTCGCTTTGAGTAATAACATTGCTCCCTACCTTTATGGCAACCCTGCTAAATTTAGGACTACGATTTTTCAATTTATTATTATTTATGCATGAATAAAAAGATTTTGTTGCAAAAATAATAGAATTAGTGAATATATTATAGCCAAATCGAATATCTAAGGATATCTGTAAAACAGAATAAGAACTTATTCTGTGATATTTTTATAAAATAATTAGGAATAAGTTCGCTGGACAAGTTATAATTGAATGTTAAACAGAAGCTAAAACATGACTTTTATCATGTTTATGAATTGAACTTAAAACTGCATTAGTCTATTATTATCTGAAGTTCCTGAGATACCTCTCTTTATTTTTAAGGAAGTCGAAAACGGCGTCATGGTATTTACTAAAACCTGGTAAGGGGACTCCCTCTGAAGGTATTGCCTCCGAACCATAGCCAGTCTGAAACATATCATGATGATATATAATGTAGCCACCACTTTTCCAGATATTATATATATGTATTATGTGATCTTCAGGATAGACAGGTATCTTTGGACCCCCAAACTGTTGAGTCCCCCTTCTTGCCGGTTCATCATCAACAACAGGTTTCCTGTATTTATGTATAAGATAATCCACTTCAGTTTCTGCCATCTCCCAGTGCCTGTTATCGTCGCGCGTAGTGTGAGGTGAGAGATAGTCCATAACCCGGTTTTCATCGCTTAAGCCCAGGTCGCCAGCATAGCCCGGGGAATTTGTAACAATCCTGCCCGGATCTATACTTTTAATAATTTTTGCATAATCTATTGCTCTGTAATTGAACTCATTCCAAACCTGAATTATTACATTCCCGTATGGCTTGAGCTGAGATGTGATCTCAGCAACTGACCTATCAGAAGCCTCATCTGAAAGTCGGAGATTCTCATTCCAACTCTCTCTGGAAAACAATACCAGCAGAATGACAGTTGATTCTTTACCGGCATCCTCAATAATTGATTTTAAACGTGTTAGCCAGAAAGGATTCAGTGTGCCATCACTGTTAAACAGCGTCCTATCCTTACCGGAATCAATAAATCCACGGGCATTATCCCACTGGCACCATACTCTCAGTACATTTATACCATACTCATTAAATTTTTCTATTAGTTGCCGTCTTCTCTCCGATGATTTGTTGAATTCAGGATTATAAATCGCATTAAAAAAACTTATACCAGTAAACTCGAAATGCTTTTCATTCATTTCAAACTTTGTTCCATTTAAGGTCACAATATTTTTGCCCTGACCACTCAATCGGGATGAAGATAGAATTCCTGAAAGTATTAGGAAATAAAGCAGCAGTGGCAATCTGCTAACTATTTGACAATTTGATCTTCCTGACATACTATTTATATAAGGTGAAATTTAAAGTCATCCCGGGGTACCAGCGAGGGATTACTCAATTTACGATAACTGCTCTATTTTTTGGATTAACTTCAGGCATCTGTGCTTTGACAGATTCTCTCCAGGCAACCAGCATTTTATACATTTCTTGTGTTTTATCCTTCATTTTTCCGGAGAGGTCGATTGATTCTGATACATCTTCCCTGATATTATATAACTCCAGCTTGCCGGTCTCATACAATTCAACAAGTTTATAATCGCCAAGCCTGACTGCTCCTGCAGGCCTCCCAAGTTGATTAGAGAAATGCGGATAATGCCAGAACAATGGCCTTTTATCATACAATCCTTCTCCGGAACCCAATAGCATTGGCAGTATACTTTTTCCATCAATACTTTCAGGAAGCTTGGTTATTCCAAGCAAATCACAAAATGTAGGCAGATAATCCGTCGTAGTGAAATAAAAATCAGATGCTGTTCCCGGTCTTATCCTGCCAGACCAGCTGATAATAGCCGGAACTCTTATTCCACCTTCATAAATGTGTCCTTTCCATTTTCGCAGGGGCAGATTTGATGTGGGCATGGGACCAAGCTCATCAAGGCCCAATCCGCCATTATCACTAGTGAAAATAATTATTGTATTCTCAAGCAATCCCGAACTCTTCAAAGCGCCCATAATTCTTCCTACACCATCATCAAGGCTCTCAACCATTGCAGAGTAGTAAGGATTAAATTTTTCTTTCGATTGTTCATATTTGCGGAAATACTTCATAAGCTTATCCGGTCGGGGTACAATGGTGACATGAGGTGCTGAATAGGCCATATACAAAAAGAATGGCTTGCCTTTGTTTTCATTAATAAACTCCACCCCATAGTCTGTCAGCTTATCTGTCAGATATTCAGTGCCTTTATCAGTAAATTCATTCTTATATGAATCGAGAAATATAGAATAATTATAATAATCCAATCCGTTCTTCCCAATCATTCTTGAGTAATTAAAACCCTGGTTCCATGGAGCTATTGAATCGTGCCCTCCAAGATGCCATTTGCCTACCAGTCCCGTTGAATAGCCTTCCTCTTTAAGTAACTCTGCAATCGTAATTTCCTTAGCTTCAAGATAGGGTTTCCATTGGGCCGGCAGAATGGGTGAGGCTTCATCGGTGCGATTACCGGCAATAAAATTTGTAAGCTGAAGTCGTGCCGGATATTTGCCGGTAAGTATTGATGCTCTGGTTGGAGAACTTACAGGACAGGC
>JFJP01038292.1_pt1 | contig 18343 bp, 6 predicted proteins | sample 431651 | NCBI WGS metagenome assembly JFJP01 (sample SAMN02602958, study PRJNA72255) | Microbial mat metagenome, whole genome shotgun sequencing project. | biome: fresh water; feature: sink hole; material: water; isolation source: purple microbial (photo- and chemosynthetic) mats found in...
CGAGACGATTAATATCTTTTGGACTGTAGCTGAAATTCAATGTGTTAACAGCAGGGTTTGGATAAATTGAAAATACATTTGCAGCTTTATTGGCAATAAAATTACCTGTTCCTATATCATTTACCTTAATAACTACAACGAAGGTTGTGTTTCCAGAGCTGTTTGAAGCAGTTACAGTATAATCTGCTTGAGCTGCAACCGCCGTGGGCGTTCCACCAATAATACCAGTAGTTTCATTTATGCTTAAGCCTGCTGGCAATGCCGGACTTACCGAATAACTTGCTACAATCCCCGTTACGGTTGGACTTGCAGATGCAATCGCTGTTCCAACGGTAGCAGTAATTGGTGATGCTGCATAACTTAAACCACTTGGTGCTACTGGCGGCGGCGATAATGAATATACTCCTAAACCAATAAAATTTAACGCTGGCTGTGCTGCAGTCGAATTTGCAGCTGGATTTGTTGTTCCAGGTTCAAATATACCAAAGTTTGATTTATTTGGTAAAGTAGTGCCTGAATGTAGTAATGTAAAATTCAATGGATTTGCAAAAGCAGTACCATCCGTATTCGTAATACTAAATGTAGCTAACAAAGTGCCATCACCTCGGTCGCTAATCACCAAGGCACCAGCATTGTTTATGGGCGATGTGTTATTTTGAAACTTCATTAACCAATTTGAACCATTAAGAGCCATGGTCGGTGCCTTAGTGCCAATGTTGTTATCGGGTCCAGCCACAACAGTTACCGTTTTGGCATTTGTTCCAAGCTCAGTCTGCAAAATAGCAAGTCTAATTGTGAAACCACCAACCTGTACAGGCTCTACAGCATCAACGTCTTTTGCATATACATCATACGATATCTGTTTGGCATCAGCACTCATAGTGAAGTTCTTGACCGTAAACTTTACAGATGTTAAAGCATCAACAGCAAAAACGGATTGAAAGCCAAACACCAATAATAAAAGAGCAAGAAATAGGCTGTTTTTTGAAAATAGTTTTTTTGTATTCATGTAATTTGTTAATTTTAAAATTATATCTTTATTATTTTTTTGTACATCCATAGATATCAATGGTTTATATGGCTTGTTATGTATTATTATTCGGGGAAATAGAAATAAATTCCTGAATCGTAGTTTGGCATTACAAAATCGTATATATCTAAGAAATCTACTGATCCATCGCCATTCAAATCACGTACTAAATATCCATATTCAGAAGTAAAATCTGATGAGTTGTTCATAATATCGTATAAATCAATGAAATCTATAGCATCTGAATTTACTTGTGGAGGATCCATTGGTAGCGGATTACCTGAATATAGCATCCATTTTCCATTAATCTGCTTCATTGGCGAAAATGAAGCATCCGATTCGAAGGCTTTAGTTACAGCATCAGTAAAGTCGTAAGCAACAGTAGAGCCACTAAACGCAACTAATGCACGGGAAGTTGTTTCCAAATGATTACGGGTACGAATGGTAATGTGGTAATCTCCTGAAGCCGCTTCTGGCACCTCGATATATGGTTTACCAGCGGAATGAACTGTACCGTCCTGATCTAATTGCAAACCTGTAATGCGGTAAGCGATATTGCTGTAAGTAGCATTATGCAGTTCTACACTTAAAGTATCAACCACAGAACCTGCGAACTTATCTACTACATCACCCAATACTGCATCATATTCCTTGCATTTATTCATATTCGTACCATTCCAGAGACCTTCGAGGTACACTTTGAGAGTAAGCTGTTTGTTGGCTGTATTCGGTATTTTATCAAAAAAATCAATCGAATATGGCGTTGTCGGGGAGCCGGTTATGTTTTCCGGAAGGAATTTCAGGGTAGAATTTTTTGCGGTTAATTCTTTCGTACTGATTAGATTATTACTTTTAAAAGTAATTGTTTTGTTTACATCTTCTGCATTGCCCCACACCATCAAAAATCCCATGTATCGCTTGCTTGATTCTACATATTTTAACTTAGCAGTTCCTCGACTTTCGTTTCCAATAAATGCCGATAATTGTATGTCGTTCGTTGCTATTTCCGTATTATCAAGAGTTATAATGGAAGTTACCGTCATGTTTAGCTGGTATTTATTTGCATCGCCAGCTTGTGTTACTGTAACTGTTACATCGTTAGCGCCCGTTGCTTTTAGAGTTACAATAGCTGAACGAGTTGAGACAGTGGGATTGGCTATGTTGGCTGTACAAGTTAGCGTGGCATTACCTGTGGCACCAGAACTTACGGACAACCAATTTTGGTCGGATGTGGCTGTCCAAGTGCTGTTGGAAGTAACATCAACATTCACAGTACTATTTGCCGTTTTTGCTATGTTTACCGTGGGTGTAGAAACTGATATAAAAGCATCATCCAATGTTTGTGTAACATTTATTGTTTGATCAGCCAATCCAGCAGTTTTAAGTTTTACGATGGCAGTTCTTGTAGCACCAGTTATATTTTCAGCGGCTGTACAAGCTAATGTGCCATTATTCCCTGATGTTGAAGTAAACTGCCTTGCTAATATTTGACCAAAACTTAAATTGGGTGTAAGTATAAAAAATGCGAATATAATTGGTCGTAGAATTACTTTCCAAGTTTTCATTGCTTCGTGTTTTGATGATTGAATTTGGAGAAATAAAAATATAGAAGAGGCAACCCCTATTATTGGTTCGCCTCTTCTATAAATTCTCACTTACTTTCTAACAAATTTATGATTTGTTATATTTCCGTTTTGTTTAATTCGGATCGTGTACACACCAGGAACTAAATTGCTAACATTGATTGAGTTATTGTTTACTTGTGTATTTACAATAAGTGTACGACCAACATTATCAATCACTTCAAGTCTTTCAATTCCAGTTGTATTGCAATCGAAATAGAGCACATTGCTTACCGGGTTTGGATACAATTTAAGTTTATCCATGTTTACATCGTTGAAGCCTGCCACTACAAAGTTAATCTGATAAGGACTTACAGGTGAACCAACAATATTGTCGGGTAAGTATGTAAGCGATTGTTCAGATGTGCTTAGTTCTTGGTTATTAATAGTGTTAAAGCTCTTGAAAGTGATTTTTTTGTTTACATCTTCCACGTTACCCCAAACCATAATAAATGCCATATATCGGTTGTAACTTTCCACATATTTCAGTGAAGCTGTACCACGACATTCGTCACCAATAAATACCGCCACTTGCATATCACTGTTTGCAACTTCAAGATTGTTAATAGAAGCAATACAAGTAGCTGTCATGCTCATTTGGAATTTATTTGCATCCACTGTCCAACGCATTTTTTCTGCAACCTTGCTTTGTTTAGCAACTTTAGATTGAGAGAAATACTGTGATGGATATTTGAAACTAGTTGATATAGAATTCATTGATTTATACATATAACCAGCTCCAGGCATCATGTATTGAAGACTGCCATACCAATTGCCACCCGAATAGGTTGCAAAACCAATTTGTCCCTTTATTTGGTCGCCTTGAACCGCTGTGAGATTGCCCAACGCATCTTTTATTGGTGCAACAAATTGCGGTACATAACCAATCCAGTTCCAATTAGAATTAATCGGTATAGATAAATCAGCAGGTTTTGCCATAGCTCCAACCATTTTGATTGTTTTAGATTGATTGGTTTTGAGCAAATACATCGATACCTGATCGATGGTTATGGGTTTTTCTGAGTCTGAGTCAATCCACTTACCATCTGAATAACTCAAATAACCATCTCTCGATTTGAGTTGCTCAAAAGCTGTTTCGATGCCTGATTTGAATTGGTTTATCAAAGTTGGGTTGGTACTTACCACATTGGTCGACATCCAATTCCAACCTTGTTTTAAGCTAATTTGTTGTTCTATTTTGTCAGTAGCATTGAATACTCTTGGTGCATCAATTGTACCATCTATTGTAGTTCCCACAAATTTTATTGAATCTCCAATTACATCCACCGCAGGATAAATTCTACCTGTTCCTGCATCCCACAAACTAAAGGTAAGTGCTTCTCCGTTATCGGCACTATTTCCGTAAACGTCCATAAATAGAACATAACTGTTTTTTGTTTTATCAAACTGTGGATTAGCCAATCCTACACAACGTGTGCCAATAAAGGCTGCCAAGATATCTTCGTTATCTTCCTGATAAACACCTTCAATCTGAATTTGACCAATTACATTCATCGACGATTCGAAGTCATAAGGATTTACTGCCCAATCGGGACGAGGACCAGTAACTTTGAGAGCAATAGGTAACATGTCCTGAATACCGTTATTACCGGTAAGTGCAACGCGACTTTCGTACGAACCAACATTGATTGAGTTGTCTACAGTGAATGATAATTCAGCTTTTTCCAACGGATTTAATCTGCCCGAAGTTTTGTTTACTCTCAACCAACTTGGTAAACCATCAACTACATAGTTTTCGTATTTACCTGATTTGTTTACAATAGTTGCTTTGAATGTCTGAGCAGCAAGCACTTGTTTGGTCATGCTAACTTGTTCTGTTTCCCAATTTAATCGATTGTTATTTACAAAAGCAGTCCATCTCATAGGTTCTGTTAGTTCATTACCATTCATATCAAGCACTTTTTTGATAGCAAATTCCAATATGCAGTTTTCAATTTTTTTCAACGGATCGGTTACGGTGAATACAATCTTATTATCGCTGGCCGTATAGTCGAAATTTACTTCGACTTTTTGTCGACTCATTTTAATGCCCGGAGTAATATCACTATATACCATATTAGTGGCTACTCCTGCTGTTGCCTGGGTTTTTGAAGCATCTTCGAGCGAAGCTTCCACTAATTTTCCATCTGCATTAACCGGTTTTTCGAAAGGATAGTAAGCAATAAGACCCGCTGCCGATGCAGTATCAAGTTTCGAGCGCATATCCAATCGGATAATTTCAGATGTAAGAGCAGTTTTCCATATACGAACCTCATCAATTTTACCATTGAAGTACTGGTCTTTAACAAAGCTATTATTATCGTAATAACTTCTTGCCCCAATTGTCATTTTAGCACTCACTAAGCCACTGATTCCTACTGATGGTATTTGTAATCGTTGCTGACCATCAACAAATAAATTGGTATTTCCATTGCGTGAAACGCTCATGGCAAAATGATGCCAATTACCATCGAGTACCGTAACATTAGGGATAACATAACTAACATCTTTGCTAAACAAGTTTAAATCTCCAGCATTATCAAAGCCAACTGATAGCTTTTCATTGGTTTTAATATCTCCAATCCCTTTTCCACATGAGAATATTGTACTGTTTGTTTGTGCACTACCTGTAAACCAAAATTCTAAACTAAAGTTATCGGTAACTGTCAATGGAATGGTAGAAGTGTTTATTTCAACCGATTTATCGATACCATTGAAAACTCCCGACTTGCCATTTGGTTCAACAAACCAGGCACTGTTCACAATCATATTACGGCTACGCACTTTATCTTCAGCCATTTTTCCATTGGCTTCGTCCATTGGCCAATAACCAACTAAGCTGTTTTCGGTGCCCGATTTTGCAGTATTCTTATCACTCAAATCACTCAATATACGACTCACATTCCAAACCGCAACCTGATGAATTTTACCCATGAAACCTGCACCAACAAACAGACGACCAGCAGGATTAATAGGATTTGACAAGGTGTATATCAGTTTTTCTTGACTCTCTAAAGAATTCGATACAAATAATTTAGTTTGCTTGGTATGAGCATTGTAATTTAACGAAACGTATTGCCAATCGCTTTTGGGTGTAATTGCTTCGGTTGTTCCAACCTGAGCATCGTTTACATACAATGCAACAGATGTTTTATTCATTTTTAGCGATAGCTTATCAGCGCCTTCGCCTATAGAGAATATATTTCCAAAAGTAGCTCCATCAGCAGTTTGTACCCATCCTTCGATAGCAAATGAACTGTTTTGTAAACTAATTGCCGATTCGGTTGAAGCTAGAGTAGTAGTATCGCCATCCAAAGCAAGTCCCTCGTTGTGCTGTAAAGTAGCACCATTCAACACTCCTACAACCTCAAAGTCTGTTTTCAACATACGGTTTGTTTGTAATGCCTCATTGAAAGTAACCGCAATTTCGTCTTCGGGAGTTAGTATTCCGCTCGAAGGCGAAGGCGTACCCATAGAAGATGGACGAACTATGTCCTTAACCAAAATAAATTCGGGCGTAATATTATTGATATCAATAATTGAATTTGGATCATCACAAATTGTCATTGCACGAACCTGATAACGTCCATCGTCTAATCCTTTAAAGTTTAGACGGTAATCCATTGAGCTTTTTAATTCAGGAATAATTGAATCCGGAACAATACCTACTGCAAAGCTCACTCCTTTTTTAGCAAGTAGTTTTTCGCGCCAATCCTTAGCTCCATCAAGCTTGTACTGGATTTTTATACCTTTAAAATTAGTATACTCCTGACTGAAGTTTTTCAGTTTTAGCAATACACTATTCCCTGTTTCTGTATTCATGGTCAATGAATCAATGACCAATTCCAAATCGCTACAAGAAGGCACAAATCCAACAGATATATTTTTTGATTTACTAATATCACCACATTCTGAAGAGAGTTGTAAAGTAATATCAGGATAATTCAATACATCTTTTTTTGTTTGTTTTAAAGTAAGCGTTTTAAATAATGGCTGACCCTTCGAAATATAATAGGTACGATTATCGGTCAATGGAACTCCGTCGACTGAAATTATCGCTCCGTCTTTGTTTGTTGATTCATCTACTGATAGAACATACGGACGCGGATTAAATCCCATTGATCCACTTTCAAGTTTTAAACTAAAACTGGCTTCTCTTCCATTAGGAACATCCGTTTTTACATTGATAGGTAGAATGTCGATTACGGGAACATCCAACGCCTGCGAACCAGATGCAAGCGGAAGTAAAGGATCAGTAGCAGCAGTTTTATATGCGCCTGAACTTGTTTTACCTTTAAAGAATAAGGTAGAATCAGGTCCTTCGTAAGGGCATGAAGTGTTTCCGGCTGCTAACTCGAAAATATAGCTACCAATGGATGAATCGACAAATCCTATATTAACTGTATCATTCTTCAAAGCGGTTGCATCTGATGAGAGAAACTTATTTTTATACACGTTTAGTGAAAAGCGGTTATCAGTATCGTCATCCGAAAGAACAAATCCAAAAGTAGTAGTAGATGCTTTTCCGTTACTTGATTCAGATTCTTTTCCTCCTCCAACTTTTCCTTCTACTTCACTAACTACACCATTACCGGCAATTTCGAAACCAACCTGCCCGCCAATCACAACTTGGGTGCTATTGTTATCTCCTTCTGAGTCAACATCCGAAACTGAATAACTATAACTGCGTTCAACAACTGCTCCGGCATCAAATGAGATATTTGTTTTTTCGTATATCTTACCCTGAACATCCTTTATAGCCATAATTTTTGATTCTTCATTTCGAGCAATCAAATTTCGCCAGTTCCGTATGTAGGTTGCCATTGAATCAACCTGATCAACAAGAACTTTATTATTAGAAGGTTTCACCACTTTATAAGTAGCTTTGTCCATACCAAATTTTTCATCTTTTGAATCCAATAGTGTAACATATCTGTTTTTGGTAAGATTCGCTGTCGGACTACTATATTCGTCTGGAGTAACTATTTCGAGAATATCTTTAATTCTTTTCTGCCAAAGTGGAATTTGTGCAGTCAAAATTTCATTCTGACTATATCTGAATTCAGTAGCTCCTTCGGTGTTAGTGGTCGGTTTTACATTTGAAGTTAATTGATACGTAGCACCAACTTTAACTAATTCCAAATAGTTGCAGTCTGTCGAAAACACATTCGTGGATGTACCGATATACACATCGGCATTCGATCCTACAAAATCAGGCGAACTCGATGTTTGTACTATTTCTGTTAATGTAAGTGTTTTAGTGTTTGATTCTCCAGTGAACTTCGCATATTCACCTTCGGCACCTATTGCTACTTTATTCTCGGAGTTAGCAGGAAAAAGAGTAATAAAACCTAAACCGCCACCAGTAATAATATCAGTGCCAAATGTCATACAGTTTTTTTCTGAAAAAGATTTTGTTCTATTCGTTTTTGTACTAAACGAATACGAAATTTCTGTACCTTTTTCTAAATACGAATAACTATTTGTTCCGGGAGGATCGCGTAATACAACCAGAGGCATAATAGGGCCGGGGCCTTTGGTAACAAAGTTTGCTCCAACAACTGGCTCGTATCCTAAAACTATTCCCCTAAAAGTAGTGTTTTGAATCCAAGGCGTTTTTACTTTATCGTATTCGAGACCTATAGTCAGTCCAAGTCCATCTTCGGGAGTGGTGAATTTTGGGAATCCGGCTAAAAACTGATAATTTATCCTACCCAACGAATCAAGTTTCATAACGTGTAACGGCACTGTATCTAATGCATCAGGCGCTGTGTTTTTAACAATTTGACCCATTTCGTTTGTTACAGTAATCGTTCCGCCGTCAGTAGGTACTTTGGTGCTTGCGCCTGCCTTGTCGAAATACTCTTCGTAGCCATATATCGACAAAGTATAAATATTTCCCATAGTGAACACGGGTTTACCTTGTGGATATGACACAGTTTTCCCCAATTTGTAATCAACAATGTTATTTGTAACCGAGAAAAGTGTTACAGTGTCGCACATTGCTGGGTTATTTGCATTTACAATAATATTTTTAGAGTCTCCAAAAGCAGGATACGAAAATGGATCTTTTACATCAATAGTTGGTGTAACACGATAAATGAAATTTTGCTTCACGTTGTATCTAAAAGTATCAATTTTGTTTACTGCAACTTTTAAAGTATCGAAAGAACTAATTGATGGATTAACTTTGATTGTTTTATTATACAAACTCGGATCCATAGTTTGCGTTACTCCTTTTGGCTGAAATGCCACTGAACTTACTGTCCATTCTCCAATAGGAGGCAACTTAACAAAATATTCTCCTGTAATTGAATCTGTTTTAATAACGACATCGCTTTTGTTATTGAGAATTGTCGTAGTGCTTTTAATTTTCTTTCCCTTATCGGTTTCCAATGTACGGGTCGAACCAGTGTTATTTAGCGAATAGTTGCTGTAATTAGTCGGTTTTAGAGTGATAGTTGCTTGTCCGATATTCGCTTTCCCTTTTCCAAAACCAACCACTTTACTGTTCTCTACAAGTCCGCCAGCTACACGGCCAGTAACAGTAACCAAGGTAGAATCGGTAAAGTTAATACTCCCAAAATTCTCATCAACAATCACTTTACCAATACCTCCAGGATATCTGCCATTGTTTTTAAATACATGACCAATCAGAGAAGCTTTAATATAATGCTCACCAATAGGAACATCGATTGTTGCCATTCCTTTTTCGTCGGTAACAACCAATTTGTTATCTCTTGCAACAGCATAATCATCAATCGAAAACGAAACTCCTTCGACTGGATATTCCGAATTTTCGTATTGTACGGTCACACTTACTGGGAACGAAGATTTATCTGTAAAGTCAGTACCATTATGTACAAGGCTAGATGAAGATACATATCGTAGATGTTGTTGGGGCTCAAATTTATGTGTGCCCAAATCTGGTTTTATAGAATAGGTAGAACCCTCACCGATGTACGGAACGCCCGAAATTAAGTAATTACCTTCTTTATCAGTAATACCTTTGATTGATAGCTGGTCGGATATAGGAACAGTAGTAGATGATGTAGCATTAGCAAATCGAATGTGATGTTCGTTGTAAATTTTCTTGTAATTCGATCTATCGAAAGCATACCCATTAAGCCCTTCGTCAAACTGCCAATAACCAATCAGTCCGGATTCATTACCGTTAATATATCGGTTGTAATTACTATTTATTTCTGAAGCAGATAGCGCACGACTCCACAACCGTAAGTCGTCGAGATATCCATTATAAGCTCCTTTAACGTAAAAACCATCACCTATATAAGCTATGGTAGTATCTTGGCGTAGTTTTAGGTTTTCACACTTATCAACTAATTGTTTTTCGTTTGACAGTAATATTTTAGAAGCAACTTCTTTGCCATTAACATAGAGTAACAACTTGTCATTTCCATCAAATGTAACTGAAGCGTGAAAATATTTATCCTTAGGATAAGAAGACATATCGTACGATATTAGTGACGTTTTATCGCTAATTTGATCCAAATAGATTTTTAATTTTCCGAATTCGTACCAAATAGAATACTCTTTCAGACATTCGTAAATTGCCATCTCTTTTGATTCGGTCGAAGGCTTCAACCATGCCTGCCAACTGAAACCATCTTTTACACAGCCATGTTTTTCTGGCGTAAGTGCAACTTTGCCTTTTGCGCCATCTACGCCATTAAATTTTATTGCCCTGTACAGCGATGTTGAGTCGGTGTTATTTTCAACAAAAACCGAGACATTACTTACAGCGGTACCCGAACCATAAGTAATACGCCCTGAAACAGTACCACTTGGTTGCGCAAAACCAATTATTTCAGGATCGTACTTTACAGTATCAATTAAGCCGGATTGTAACTTAAACTCCGAACCCAAGGTATATTTATATAAAATACCCGGTGCTATATCTTTGTCATCGTACGAAAAAAACGTAGCATTATCTGTAGGGATATTTGCAATACTGACAGATGGATTTGTACGTCCTTCTTCATATATTTCTCGTTTAATAAAAAACGAATTACTCAAGTCTTCTCTTTCAACACTCCATTTTAGCTGTATTCTATCAGCCAATGTTCCTTTGCTCGATATTACCGATTTAAATTTCAGGTTATTTTTAATCTCCGTATTCTTATCTTGCCAAGCGGTTAGTTGCAGTGAATCCTCGCTATTAATTTCAAATCGATAATTGTACATTAAGTTTTCTGTTAGTCCTCTGTCGGTATAAGTCGATAAATTGTTATCGCCGGAACTCTTTATTGGTATACGTGTTTCTACATTTGTTAAACAGTTTTTACGAATCAATACAATATTCTCTTTATAACACCAATTCGGATTCCACGTAAGTACAATTTTAGGTGCTTCGGCATCAGTTTTTGGAGTTGTTGTACAACTGATTTTACCATCTAATACCAAATTGCTTCTTTTTGTGTTTATATACGTGGTAGTATTGAAAGCACTTATAATGTTGGAAATAATTGAACCTTTCGGTAAATATCGAAGTCTATAATTGTATATTTTATTAAACACAATTGAGTTGTCAGTAAAACTTGTGAGAGATCCATCGAGCGTGCTGGTAAGTACGGTGTAAGTGGATTCTGTATTTAATTTACGTTCAATAACCCATTTATCCTCAGGGGAGGCTGTATCATTAATGTCGTTTATAATCCAGTCCAAAGATACTTCTTGTTTACAGTTGTTAAATATGGCAGTAAGTTTAGATGGATGTTTTAAACTATAAGTTTTAATAGCCCCAATATTTTTAGTATATCTTAAATAGTTTGATGAATTTGCTGGGTTAGATGCATCGTAAACTTGTTGTACATAATAAGTTTGACTACTGTCTAATTTTATGGTTGGTAAAAATTTAGCCAGCGAACCAGGCATAGATCTCGTTGAATCCAAGCTTATTGAATCCACTTTATATTTGTAATTGGGATCAGAATACAACAGAAATTTTGAAACTTTTTGATTACTATCCCATGTGAACTTTTCAGTCCCATCTATTTGATGAGTCATTGTTAAAGTCGTAGTTGGATTGTATCCTGCATATAAAGGATAACCCGTCTGAGCTTCAACTGTAGTTGTAAATTCAAAAGCTTTAGCATTATAAGTGGGATCATCGGGTGTATTCCCAGATTTAATATTGTTATAATCCCAAATCCAGTTTCCAGTAACTTTAAGAGTAATTGTTTTGCCCATCAATGCGGGCGGAAAGTCCCAAGTGCCCCATAATACATTTCTATTATCCGGAGTAGTAATATAATTTTTAGTTGCTGTTATATAGCCCATAGTACTGAATTTCCCAGTCGTAAAGTTTTCGAATTTGCTTCCAGTTCCATCTTTGTAATCATTAAAACTAAATGTAAAAAGTTTTACATAAGTATCAGTGGTGCCTGGAACTTTAAATGACATAGTCAAATCCATTACCTGACAATATCTTACCGCTAAACGCTGTGTTAAAAATCCAAAATCCATGGAGGTTTCAGGAGATATTGGATTCATGTGTGTATCAGAATAATACACATTATTTGTGTAAGTTGCATAAGTCTTATTTATTGTTGCCGCCATTGAGTTTTTGGCAACTAATAAGCTCATTATTGCTATCGTGGTTATTAAAAGCAGTTTATTACTTTTACCCCGATTTCTCGATTCATTTCTTTGGTTGCATAGCTTATGCAAAATCAAAGCGTAATTGTCATTAGTTTTCATAAATTTATAAATTTTTGTTGTTCGTTTTTTTTACAAAAATACCCTCTAAAACCTTTCCAGCCTGTCCAAAAAGTAAAAAGATGTATCCAAAAAGTAAAAAGATGTATCCAAAAAGTAAAAACGAATATGAAATTATAATCAGAGAAGATAAATGCTTTAAGTGTGAGATACAAATGAAATAATTGCATGGATTTTTATAGTTGTAAAAAAGATAGTAACTTTGTAATAAAAAATAAACGATGTTACGAGTAATATTGCTTACTGCACCCATATTTATATGCTTATTTTGGGTCATTATTTTGGCCGATAATCCCAAAAGTCATAGTGTGCCTCGAGCATTTTTTGCAAAATTTATGTATTTGCCTGTCATTATTTATTTTACACATTTACTATTATATGCACCCTTCCCCCATATTTATTACTATTTCTTCGATATAGTATCTGCTTATACATCGCTGTTTGTTTTTCCGGCCTATTATGTCTATTTCCGGCTGCTTACAGTAGATGCGGAATTCAGTTGGAAGATTCATGGAAAGTTTTTTATTCCTGCATTAATAATAGCAACCATTTATAGTATTGCTATTCTTATTGCTCCCGAAACGGAATATAAGATTTGGGTTTTCGATAATAAGGCAAATCCCTCAAGTGCCTATGTAAAATTTTTGAGTATCGGTCGTACGTTAGTAAGGCTAACTTATTTAATTCAGGTAATTGTAGTTTTAACAAGCAATTTTTTGCTTATCAAAAAGTATAAAAATAGAGCCGAACAATTCTATTCTGATATATTGGATGGTAAGTACAATTATGCAAAACGACTGAATCTATCGTTTTTATGGATGAGTCTTCCTGCGTTTATTTTAACAGCTTTAGGGAGATTCTTAATCAAACAAAATGAGTATTCAATTTATATTGGATGGCCAATTTTTACAGTCATGTTGTTTATAATTGGATATCTCGGATACAAATTAAAGCCAATAAATCCTACGTTCGAAGTCTCAACCAATGAAGAAGATACACCCCAACTCTCCGAAATTACTTCTGCAGCGCAACAACAGATATTAAACAAGCTGGAAGTGGAATTTAAACAAAACAAAGTTTTTTTAGACAATCAATTGAATATAATAGATGTAGCCAAAGCAATTGGCACAAACAGAACCTATATATCATTAATTATCAAACAAGCTTTTAATCAGAACTTTTGTTCGTATGTAAATGGTTTTAGGGTTGACGAAATGAAAAGAGTATATGCTCAAAATCCTCAGTATACAAACGAATCGTTGGCACAAAGTTGTGGTTTCGGTTCCGTAAATTCGATGAAAAGAACGGTTGAAGCAAAAACAGGCATGTCGATATCTGATTTTAAAATGTCCATATCCGGCACTGATAAAAGTATTTAATTTATAGAGCCAAGAGTCAATATTCTTATCTCTAATAACAAGCTTATGTAACAAAGTGCTTATAAAAACAATTTATTGAGATTTTCAAGAGTCTCGAATCATCACTGAGTTTGCATAAATATTAGATATTTCTGTATATTATTTCAGTTTTGCTATTTCTAATCCTATACTGATCCTATACTGATCCTATACTAACAGTATACTTATCCAATAAAGGTATATTTATACGTGTTTATCAAATTCACTCAACATCCAATTGCGACGACTTTGCTACCAAGTAGACGAAGTCAAAGAGACTTAGCCCAATGGATATATTTAAAAAACACGGGCTGTTTCAAATCATATTGAAACAGCCCGTTTGGTTATAAACAAATCAACAAATTACTTCTTGAATGAATTCATTTAATTTCTATGCCAACCCATTATTTGCTTTAAACGGATTATCCGAATTTATGTCCTGCACCGACAATCCTTTTGGTCTTTCAATAGGTACTATTGACGCTAATGCAAGCGATATTTCGTTATCGAGCTCTACCTTCATTATTTGAGGCATATTATACAATTTCTTTTCCATGATATTTTTTATTTTTGATTGCCCCAAGCCCCTAAAGGGGATGTTGATTAGTACCGAATGGTCTTTTCTTACTCTCCGTCAGCTGACGGACTGGGGGCGGTATTGTTTTATTTTATAATTATTCTTGATGTTAGTTCTTTACCGTTTTTTAATACTTTTACTATATATACGCCTGCGGCGTGTTTGAAGTTTGAAGTTTGAGAGTTTGAAGTTATTGCTCCGTTCTCCATTAACTGTCCTATTGTATTGTAAATGGCATAGCTGCTATTGAGCGGTGCTGACACAATGAGTTGATTAGTAGCATCTACAAATACATTTACAGTTTGCTCACCAGCTTTATCAACTTCGGTACTAATGCCCGGTGCGCGGAATAGTAAGCTGAAACGGTTTTCGTTGTTGGTGGTGGTCGTTTTGGTGCTAAAGCTATATTCCGTTTCGGGATACAATTCTGTTTGCGATTTTTCCTGTTTGTCGAGCAGGTAAATACGTGTACCGCTACCGAAATTAGCCATTTCGCTCACTTTGAAACTCAATGAAGCAGATGCTTTCAGGCTGAAACCTAAAGGAAGCTCCATATTGTCGGTGAGTGCATTTAATCCGTTAATAACCAAGCGTTCGCTACCGGCTTTTGTGTATAATTCGGGCAACTCATCGTTTTCGTTTGTCATTTTGGGCGAATCGTAGTTGTCGAAAGTGTTGGCTGCGTTGGCATCGAAGTAAACCAATGTTTCGTCGCTGTAGGTTTGATTTTTCAACTGCAAACGTAAGCTGGCACGTTCACTCACTTTAGGCGCTTTAAACTTGTTCAGGTCTGCATCGCGGTGCTCACGCATGGCGTTGGTAAACCGTGCAGTTGATGAAGCTGTGCCGCTATTTACACGAATCCAGAAAGCTTGCATAGGCGGTATTTTACCCGAAATGGCTGTATTGGCAGTTCCATAGCTGGTTACATACGTGCCACCAACACCGTTGTAGGTTACAAAAGTATACCCACCGCTTGTGTTTTTGGTACGATACCAGAAAGTGCGACTAATGTTTGCGTTGGTTGCTTCGGCAATAAAACTGCTCCAATTCAAATACGAAGGATACGGATTACCAACCAAATTGAATCCGGGACCAGTACCCGACTCAGTACGTGTAACCGCAACATCAACATTACCGGCATTTGTAGTGCCATCGAAGCTTAGTGCACCGGTAGTTCCTGGGTCAACAGCATCGGCTATCTGTATGTATCCTCTGCCTCGGGTAAGTGTACCCGACGATTTTGTATCCCAATTTTTGGTTGCTTCGTTCCATTCCACTACTTCAACACCTCTGCTTAATTCGGCGTAGCTAGCACTTGAAATCGGTGAACTGATATACCAGTTACGACCGGCAGTAACATATTGCTCTACAGTGGCATTGCTTATAGCATTATCGCCCAGTATAGTTGCCGAACCGTCGGCAGAGCTTTGTAGTATCACGCCATTGGGAGCATTAAGCGTATGGGAGCCTAATGAAACTTTGGCAGTAGGAGCTAAAATAAGTTTACTTAGTTCTAAATTAGCATCTACAGTAAGCGTAGCTCCGGCAGCTACTTCTACAACTGATGTGCTTGTTAACCCAAGTGTAGATGCGTTTTGGTCGGTTGTAACCTGAACAAAAGGAGTATATTTCCCAAAATAGGCCGAATTTATTCCATCGGCAAATTGAAAATAACCCCCTGCATACACATTATCACTTCCGTCAATGGCTAATGCATGAACACTATTATCCATACCTGTACCCAGCGCCGACCATGCCGTACCATTCCATTTGGCAATTCTATTTACAGACACCCCACCGGCAGTAGTAAAACTGCCCCCTGCATACACATTGCCATTTCCGTCAATGGCTAATGAACGAATAGTATTATTCATACCTGTACCCAGTGCCGACCATGCAGTTCCATTCCATTTGGCAATTTTAGAAGCAGGCACTCCACCGGCATTAGTAAAACCCCCACCTGCATACACATTGTCACTTCCGTCAATGGCTAATGAATAAACAGTTGAATTCATACCTATACCCAGAGCCGACCATGCCGTACCATCCCATTTGGAAATCTTATTTGCAGGCACTCCATCGGCATTAGTAAAACTACCCCCTGCATACACATTATCGCTTCCATCAATGGATAATGCATAAACAGGATTATTCATACCTGTACCCAGTGCCGACCATGCCGTATCATCCCATTTGGCAATATAGTTGGTGTTTGCCATTCCACCGGCAGTAGTAAAAGTACCCCCTGCATACACATTACCACTTCCGTCAATGGCTAATGCACTAACAGAACCATCCATACCTGTACCCAGCGCCGACCATGCCGTACCATCCCATTTGGCAATTCTATCTACATACACTCCACTGGCAGTAGTAAATTCACCCCCTGCATATACATTGCCACTTCTATCAATGACTAATGAATAAACCCAATCATTCATACCATTACCCAGCGCCGACCATACAGTTCCATTCCATTTGGCAATATAGTTGGTGTTTGCTACTCCACCGGCAGCAGTAAAAGTACCACCTGCATACACATTGCCACTTCCATCAATGGCTAATGCAGATACAGTATTATTCATACCTTTATTAAGACCCCAAGCCGACCATACCGTATCATTCCATTTGGCAATATAGTTTGCTGCCACTCCACCGGCAGCAGTAAATTTACCCCCTGCATACACATTGCCACTTCCATCAATAGCTAATGCAAAAACCCAATAATTCATACCAGTACCCAGCGCCGACCATGCATTACCATTCCATTTGGCAATTCTATTTGCAGGTACTCCACCGGCAGTAGTAAAATCCCCCCCTGCATACACATTGCCACTTCCGTCAATGGCTAATGAATATACAATACCATTCATACCTGTACCCAGCGCCGACCATGCCGCACCATTCCATTTGGCAATATAGTTGGAACCGGCAACATTAAAATTACCCCCTGCAAACACATTGCCACTTCCGTCAATGGCTAATGATAAAACAGAATTATTCATACCTGAACCCAGCGCCGACCATGCCGCACCATTCCATTTGGCAATACAGTAGGTGCTTGCCACTCCACCGGCAGATGTAAAAGTGCCCCCTGCATACACATTATCACTTTCGTCAATGGCTAATGCATAAACAGCACCATTCAAACCTGTACCCAGTGCCGACCATACCGTGCCATTCCATTTGGCAATATACTTAGTGTTTGCTACTCCACCAGCAGTAGTAAATTCACCCCCTGCATATACATTATCACTTTCGTCAATGGCTAATTCGTAAACAGCACCATTCAAACCTGTACCCAGCGCCGTCCAAGCCGTCCCATTCCATTTGGCGATACAGTAAGTGTTTGCCACTCCACCGGCAGATGAAAAAGTGCCCCCTGCATACACAGTACCACTACCGTCAATGGCTAATGCATATACAGAACCATTCATACCTGTACCCAGCGCCGACCATGCCGTACCATCCCATTTGGCAATATTGTTTGCAGCCACTCCGGCAATATTTGTAAAACTACCTCCGATAATAATGTTATTTGAAGCATCTTTGACAATTGCATTAACATAACCATCAGTTCCGGGAGGGCCGGGAAACTGGTCACTCCAGCTACCATCATCGGAGGCTGAGGATGCTTTTGCTTTTTGGGTAAATACAGGCTCGCCGTTTGCGCCATAACTCATATCGTAGCTGCTTACATCGAAGCTACCGGTAGCTTTAGCGTTACGGTTTATGGTGCCGTCGCTGTTGAGCAATTGCTCTAAGGCTTTTAAATCCTGTTTTATCTCTCCCGAACTCTCAGGGCGTGAGTCTATGGCTTGTTGTGCCATGGCATTAAAACTAAATGCTGCCAAAAACAGCAGTAACGATAAAATCGTTTTTGATAATAAATGTTTCATTGATTTGAAATTTTTAATTTAACATTATTTTAAAGACTGTATTAAAATGGCAGCCCATGTTAGCCATCCTGATGACA
>JFJP01018655.1_pt1 | contig 18340 bp, 18 predicted proteins | sample 431651 | NCBI WGS metagenome assembly JFJP01 (sample SAMN02602958, study PRJNA72255) | Microbial mat metagenome, whole genome shotgun sequencing project. | biome: fresh water; feature: sink hole; material: water; isolation source: purple microbial (photo- and chemosynthetic) mats found in...
GATTTTCTCCGCATTCCAGGCATCGGCCAGCGCCTGGGCCACGGCGGACGCAACCGACAAGGCACGGGACTGGGAGAGCGGGTCGCCCAGGTCCAGTAGCGTGCTCAACGTGTGTCCATCAATATATTCCATGACGAAATAAATGATGTCCCCCGCCTGTCCGACATCATAGATCTGGATAATGTGATGACTCTTGAGCTTGGCAACGGAACGAGCCTCCCGCAGAAAGGCCGCAACCTCCTCCTCGTTACGGACATACTGGGGTTTCAGTACCTTGATGGCGACCTGCCGATTCAGGGATTCCTGACGGGCGCTCCATACCGTGGCGGTCGCTCCCTCGCCAATTTTAAGGTGAATCTCATAGCCGGGTATCGAAAGTTCTGTGCTCGCCACGTTGCTGCTCCTATTGCTGTGAATACAAATAAAGGTGTCTTATGGTGTTAACGACAACCGATCTCGATTTATTAGAGATTTTTACTGCCCACGGCCACCACGCGCAGCCGTTCGTCAATCTGTTCCTTGAGCGTCTTCTCAACCAGCAGCTTGAGGGTCGTCATCGCCCCGGCACACCCGGCGCAGGCGCCGACCAGCTTGACATAAACGGAAAACTCCTTGATGTCGACGATATCGGCGTCGCCGCCATCCCGGCGAAGCATCGGCCGAATGTGTTCTTCCATGACCTGATCGATGCGACGTCCGAGCTGATAGGGTGAAGGGGCATCGCCCAAGCCGGCCCCGCCGCCCCCCCCCGCCACGGCGGCATCCGCCTTGAGCACGGTATCCATCCTCCCCCAGGTGTCATTCAATATATCCTGCAACCCGCCAGGCTTGTGGTGGCACGCCATGCAGGCCCCCCCGGCCTTGATCGCGTTGGTGATCTCGGGGATGGTTTTCAACCCCAGTTCCTTGACCTTTCGACGGATATAGGGCTCGGTGAGCGAAAAGCATTTACACACGATCCTGCCCTCATCCACCTCATCGGCATGGACATCCACACCGAGGCGCTTCAGATCCACTCCCCGTTTCTGGGCCCAGTTGAAAACCGCCGCCTCCAACGCTTCCGCCCCCATCACCGAGCAATGCACCTTCTGCTCCGGCAAGCCGCCCAGATAGTCGACGATATCCGCATTGGTGATGCGCAACGCCTCGATCGGGGTCCGCTTCTCGGCCTCGATGATCATGCAGAGCGCCTCCGATGCGGCGATGGCCGACGTACAGCCGAACGTCAGGTAGCGCGCCTCCACAATCTGGTCCTGTTGCGGATCCGTCGGGTGCCGGTCAACGCGGAAGGTAAAACGCATGGCATCACCACAAGCCAGGGAGCCGTGCTCTCCCAAGCCATCCGCATTCTCGATTTCCCCCAGATGCGTCCCCGGTTTCCCATGCACCGCATCCATGAACAACTGTTTCGTTTTTTCCGAATATTCCCAAGCCATGACACCCTCATTTCTTATTCAACGTCTACCGGCGAGACGGTCTAATATGTCTGTTCCATGTCGAATGATCGCTGAATCGTAGCAGACTTTACATAAAGCACAATAAATAATGTTTTACAGCGTTTCAATCGGCGTATGATCTGACGGGTATTGTCAATCGGATATAAATGGAGGTCGTCATTATGCGCATGTTGCCTGGTTTTATGGTGGTTCTCGGTCTTTTGTTTTCTGCCGTCGTGTCGTCGAACGCCGACATCAAGCACCGGTTCGGGGTAGGGGCCCATTACTGGACCACGCTGGAAAACATTGATGTCGACGAGGTCGAGGAAGATGGGTTCGCCTACCTGGTCAGCTATCAACTGCGTCCCGCCTCGCTGATCAAGTTCGGGCTCGATGTCGAGATGCTGCCGGAATCCTTCGGTGGCGCGGAAGACCCGGTCTTTGCGCCCCAGGCCTACCTAGTGCTGGGCAGTGCCCTCTATGCCGCGCTGGGCGTGGGGACGTACTACACCGACGGTGACTTCGCCAAGGATCCCTTCTTCAACGTGCGGGCAGGCCTGGATCTGTGCCTGCTGCCCAGTATCTACCTGGATATCAACGCCAACTACCGCTTCGAGAACTGGGACGATATCAAGACCCTCGACGAGGATATCAGCTCCGACACGATCACCATCGGGGCGGCCGTCCGCCTCGAGCTCTAAGCCCCTCGGATCCCGAGCGCCATGCAGATCAGCCAACATGCGGATCGTAGCGAGGCGCTGACCGGACTGCGCGCCGAAGACATCCATCAGTGGATTGATGGATTCTTCGATGCCGGTAGTTTCCGCGATTTCCAGCAGTCCGGCCAGCAGCCGGACTACGATCCCTACAGGCATCGAAAGTACCGCCATTGCAAGGAGGCTCTGGAGGATGCGCTCCGGATCTTCTCGGATCGCTACCGTCCCGAGCAGATTCGGGCCGTTTTCGAGAGTCATATCCGCGATGATTACCAAGGCTATATGCCGAGTCAGGAGGACTTCGAGAACGGCACCTTCACGGAGAAGTATCATGAGAACGGCAAGGGGGGGGAGGATCTCAAGGCGATCCTGAGCGAGGACGAGTTATCGGCCTATTTCAAGGGACGAGCCTATGCGCAGCCCCGCGTCCGGCGGCTCTCGTCCGCCTTTTACTGGAGGATCGTCTGGCCGACGGCCTTTGCCGCCATCCTGTTTGCCGCCTCGGCCTTCGTCATCATCGTGCCGCTGTTCCGTCAATCCATGATGGAACAGAAGAAGGCCATGATCCGGGAATTGACCCGGACGGCGGCCAGCGCGATCAGTTTTTATGTCCATCAGGAGCAGAAAGGCTTGATGACCCGGGCCGCCGCGCAGGCCGAGGCCGCCGCCGAGATCTCGCAATTGCGCTATGGCGATGACGGGAAGGATTATTTCTGGATCACCGATATGCATCCGTCGATGATCATGCACCCCTATATTCCCGACCTCATCGGACAGGACCTGAACACCTACACGGACCAAGAGGACAAGCACGGCAAGCGGCTGTTTGTCGAGTCGGCGCAATTGGTGAAATCTCATGGTCAAGGGTATCTTGAATACCTTTGGCAGTGGAAGGATGACCCCACCCGGACGGTCCCGAAGCTGTCCTATGTATGCGGCGTCCCGGAGTGGGGCTGGATCATCGGCACGGGGGTCTATATCCACGATGTCGAGGAGGAAATCGCGCGACTCTCCCGCAAACTGCTGGTGGCCGACGGCATCATTTTTTTTGTGCTGTTCGCGATTCTAGGCAATCTGTTGTTCCAGAGCCGTCGGATCGAACAGGAACGTGCCCGTGCGGAAAGCGGACTGCGCGAGGCCAAGGACCGCTACCGGGCACTGGCCGAAGCCTCCGGCGAGGGCGCGCTCCTTGACATCGAGGGCAAGACCGTCTATGCCAACCGGGCCATCCAGGAGATGACGGGCTACAGTGATCACGAACTGACCGCGATGGATGTTGCCAGCCTGCTTGCACCGGACGGCAACAAGGCGGCCGCCGAGCACCTGCGCAATCTTTCCTCAGCCCTCTCAGGATCGGCTCGGTTCGAGGCCGTCCTGCGCACCCGGATGGGCACACCGCTGAATGTGCGCATCGCCACCTCCCGCATTTTCCTATCCCAGAAGCAAGGGCATATCATCCGGTTCCGCAACCTTGCGCGCCATCCCGAGGATACCCTGCGGGGCTTCCGTGCGTCCGCCCCGGTCGTGCTCGCGGCAGCGGACGCGCCCCTTGCCGGCGACCTCTGCAGCACCATCCGGCAAAGCAGTACCCCCGGCGATGTCGTCCAGGCCATGGATAAGCTGCCGCCGCTCATCCGCACCATGACGGATCGCGGCATCCGTCCTGAGCACTTGCGCCAGATGATCGGCGAAACCTTCGATGCCGCCATCCACCGGTTCATCTCACTATCGCCCCACACCGCGGGTGCCGCCCGGATCCCGTTCGCCTTCCTGTCGTTGGGGAGCAACGCCAGGCACGATATGACGCTATTCTCGGACCAGGATAATGCCCTGGTCTTTGCGGATGTCCCGGATGTGCAGCTCACGGACATCCGTCGGCAGTTCCTGCGACTGGGCGATGATGTCTGCGGACGACTCAAGCAGGCAGGCTATCCCTACTGTCCGGGCGGCATCATGGCCGCCAACCCGACGTGGTGCCTGACCCTTTCCGAATGGAAGCGCCACTTTGACTCGTGGATCCTGGAAGCCACCCCGGCGTCCATTCTCGAGGTTAACGTGTTTCTCGATCTGCGCTGCGCCTACGGCAGCGAGGACCTGGTACGGGACTTGCGCAACCATGTGCAGGCGCTGACCCGTGAGAATCCCGGATTCCTGGTGCATTACGCCACCAACTGCCTGCTTTACAAGCCCCCGCTCTCCCTTTTCGGCCATCTCAAGGGGCATCGGGAGGACGGGAAGACGACGATCGACATCAAGCATTGCATCAAGCCGATCGAGACCTTTGCGCGGCTCTATGCGCTGCGGCACAACCTGGCGGAAATCGGCACGCTTGAGCGGATCCGGCAGCTTGAGAACCTCGAGATCATTCCACAACAGACCGCCCGCGAAATGGGATATGCCCTCGATTATCTCTGGCAGCTCCGTTTTTATCATCAACTGTCCACCGGCGACGGGCACCCCGACGATGAGCTGGATCTTGCCAGCCTGACCGATATCGAACGCCAGAACCTGCAGAATGTGCTCGCCAGGATCCCGCTCTTCCAGACCCGCCTGAGCTACGACTTCCTCGGCGTTGCCAAGGTGTAGGCACAATCCCTGCTCATGCTTGGGTCCCAACCCCTTCAACCAGGTCGGCCAGACGGCGAGTGCCGTCGGCAGGCACCGCGCGCTGCTGGGCCGCCCGCATGGTTTTCAGCACCTCCGGCCGGGAGATTAGCGTCTCGATCCGCTGCACCATGGTCCCAGTAGAGAACTCTGCCTCGGGCATTATCACCGCCCCGCCCAGACGCGCCAGTGCTTCGGCATTGCGCATCTGGTGATTGCGCGGAGCATGCGGCAGCGGCACCAGGATGCAGGGCAAGCCGCAAACCGCCAGTTCCGTGCAGGTGGCCGCCCCGGCGCGTGCCACGACCAGATCGGCCTGCGCATAGAGCGTTGCCATGTCGGACGAGAACGCAAAGACACGGGCGCTCACCTGATGGTCACGGTACGCGGCGTCCACGGCATCCGCTGCCTGGCGGCCGGCCAGATGCACGACACGCACCGCGTGCTGTGTCTGCAGCGCGGCGGCAACCGCAGGCATGCGCTCGTTCAGGACCCGTGCGCCCTGGCTACCCCCCATCACCAGCAGGGACAGCGTTTTTCCCTCCGAACAGGAAGCTGACGGGGAGAAGCCCCGCCGCAAAGGGAATCCCGTTACCACAGCCTTGCCAGGGGGGAAATACGCGAGCGCCTCCTCGAAGCCGACAGCCACACGACGGGCAAACCGCGCCAGGAACGAAATCGCCCGTCCGGGCACCGCATTGGCCTCGTGCAATACCACCGGGATACCGAAACAACGGGCCGCCAGACAAGGCGCCACCGAGGCATAACTGCCCATGCAAAGCAGCACCTCCGGCCGCATGGTCCGCATGGTCTGCCAGGCCGAACGGAATGCGCCCAGCAGACGCCAGACCGACACCACCGCCGCCCGTAAACGTCCCGAGGGAAAGCCCGAGGCACGGATGTACACCACAGGCCCCTGCCAGCCCGCGATCGACGACGCCTCGACATCCCGCCCCGCCAGCCACAAGGTCACCTCATGCCCGCGACGCTGAAGTTCCTCCGCCGTTGCCAATCCCGGAAAAATATGTCCACCCGTACCCCCGCAAGCCACTGCTATATTCATGCCGATTACTATAAGAATCCCCATACCAGATGCAAGCACTTGTTAAATCCGGTTGCCCTTATCGTCAAGGTACGATAGATTGCGTCGTGCGTTTAGCGTTGTACACCTTTACCCACGGGATCGTTCATGAAATGGTTGAAATATGCGAAATCCTTGCTACGTGCCACAGCACTCGGGACCCGACGGATGCCGACATCCCCGTGGTTCCCTGTCATGTTGCCTCTGGCGGCGGCATGGCTGGCCTACAGCGGGGTGGTTCATTGCGATTTTATCGGGCTGGACGATGACCTGTATGTCTATGAAAACCAGATCGTCCGGCAAGGATTGACCTGGCCCGGGGTCCGCTGGGCGTTGTCGGCGTTCCATGCCTCTACCTGGCAACCGCTGGTATGGCTCAGCTATATGGCCGATGTGTCCTTGAGCGGCGTGGATCCGGCCGCCCTGCATCGTACGAACCTGCTGCTGCACCTGGTCGGCATCCTTCTCGTCCATGCCTGCCTGCTGCAGTTGACCAGACGCCGCATCATCGCCCTCGTGACCGCGCTGCTGTTTGCCATTCACCCGGTCCATGTCGAGTCGGTGGCCTGGATCGCCGGTCGCAAGGATGTCCTGAGCACGCCCTTCTGGTGGGCGGCGATCCTGGCTTATCTGGCGTATGCACGCAGGCCGTCGCTCGCCCGCTACGTCCTTGTGCTCCTGCTGCTTGTTCTGGGGCTCATGGCCAAGCCGATGCTGATGACGCTGCCCGCCATCCTGCTGTTGCTCGATATCTGGCCCCTGCGACGCGTTTCCCTGGAGGCTCCCGCCACTTGGCGAAAGGTGCTGTTCGAGAAAGTCCCGCTGCTGGTTCCGGTGCTGGCCTCGGTCGTGATCACGATCCATGTCCAGGCCACCGGCGAATCCCTGCTGGACATGGAAACCATCTCGCTCTGGGGGCGCTTCAGCAATGCCAGCGTCAGCCTCTGGCGCTACCTCGGGAAACTGTTATGGCCTGTCAACCTGGCCGTCCTGTATCCGCATCCCGGGGCTTGGCCGGTCGGCACCACGCTGTTCTCCCTGGCGGCCAGTGCGGTGGCCATGACCGTCGCATGGACACAACGGCAACGCCATCCGTGGCTGCTGGTCGGACTGCTCTGGTATGGGGTGGCCCTGGTGCCGGTCATCGGCCTCGTCCAGTTCGGCTGGCATGCCATGGCGGATCGCTTCCTCTACATTCCGGCCGTCGGATTATATGCCATGGCGGCGGCCGGCTTTGATGCGGTTTGGCGGCGTTGGCGATCCTGGCGGCTTTCGCTGGGCATCGCGGCGGGCGGCGTCGTTCTCACGTTGATCGCCCTGAGCCACCAGCAGGTTGGCCGCTGGAACGACAGCTTATCCCTGTTCTCGCACGCCGCCGCCGTGACCCGCGACAACTGGATGATGCATAACGGGGTGGGTACGGCACTGAGCCGGAAGGGGCGCAACGCCGAGGCGGCCCCTCATTTCGAGAAGGCGATCCAGATCAAGCCGGACCGGCCAAAGCTGCATTTCAACCTCGGCCATGTACGCTTCATGCAGCAACGCTGGCCCGAGGCGATCGCCTGCTTCAGCAAAAGCATTGAGCTGAACCCGACCCCTCGAGCCTATTTCAACCTGGCGGCGGCCCAGACCCGCAATGGCGAGCTCGACGCCGCAATCACGACCTATCGCCAGGCGTTGACGCTGGAACCGGGCAATCTGCGGGCACAAACCGGACTGGGCATCGCCCTCCTGGAGCGGGGTCAGACCGTCGAGGCGCTCAAACTGCTGGTTGGCGTATTGCAAGCGGATCCGTCAAACACCGAGGCCCAGAACGCTGTCCGGCGAGCCATGCAACCGGATTGATCAGAACCGCACGGCGAGCCGCTCGCGGATGTTGGCGGCTTTCTGATGCGCAACCGATTGGCTAAGCAGCTCATCCTCGGCGGCAAATCCGAGGGCAGCCTGTTCGGCCATCGTCACCGCGCGACGCAGCAACGCCGTTGCCCGTTCGGTCGCCGTTGTGGCGGCGGCAAAGTAGTACTTGCCAGCCACCGTGGCACTGCCGGCCTTGCTGGCGGCCTGCTTCCAGCTCTTCGCGGCACTGTCCAGATTGGTGCACGCCGCAATCAGCAGATCCGCCGCCCTGATCTCGAGATTGCCAGCCTGCAGCTTCGCCCGCTTCGGATTCCCATCACTGTCGTCATACCCCAGGCGGTACTGCCGGGCCTGGTCGTACAAGGATTCAGCCAGGTTTTCCTGTGCCTCGGCGGCATACTCGTAATTGAAGGCCGCCTCCTGCCATTCGGTCACCGCTTCCGTGAGCTTTCCATCCACGCCAGCGATGGCCAGGGGTGCCCCGATTGCCCATGACAAACCGATCAAAAATAACACATGCCGTATTTTCATTTGCCATAATGTAGCAAAGCGCGTGTCCTGCGGCAACCCCGTAGCAAAAAAAGAGGGATTGACATAAGATGCGCTTTTGATAGATTTGCATCGTTAGGGCATACTCTGTTTTTTCAGAAGCCTCAACGCGGGAGTGTGGGTGTGGACACGGAATTATTAAGTGAACAGGTTCAGATTGAGCGTAAATGTTTTAGCTTCAGCCTGCGGGAAAATCCGCGGGGACGTTTCCTGCGCATCACCGAGGATGTCGGGGGGCGCAGGGACACGATTATCGTTCCGTCCACCGGACTCACCGCTATTCGAGACATCCTTAATCTAGCCATCGCCGCCGATGAAAAGGCGGGACCCTGTAAAGCCGAGCAGAACTAAGTGCCATTTAATATCCAAAGCTGTCGTCGCAAGTTCATCCCGTTGACCATCTTGTGCGCCGTCACCGTGGGCGTGTCTCCGTCATCGGCGCAGGGCTCGGATGCCGAGCGTCCCGGAACAAATGCCGTCTCCGAGACGGCCGGTGGCGATGACGAGGTTCCCATAGCCTCGACGCTCCTGGCGGGCGTCATCCATCAACTTCCTCCCGATCCGATCCGTGTCACCGGAAAGCTACTCGTCCGGCGCCTGCGGGGCGTTCCTGTCAAGACGTACGGATTCGAACTGATCGCCCGCTGGGGCGAGGATGTACCGCACACGCAATATACAATATTTGATGCATTCGGCGATCCCCTCGAGCGGCTTGAGCTTACCCACGGGGTTCCGCCCCGGGTCCGGCATGCTGTCGGGGGAGGGGATCTGGCCGAGGTCCCTGTCGTCGCCCTGGGACGCCAGATCCAGCAAAGTGACATCTCCTGGATGGATCTGACGCTTTCCTTCCTGTGGTGGACGGATGCGCACCACGAGGGAGAGGAGTCCGTCCGGACGTTCGATTGCTATATCATCCGTGTAAACCGCCCCCCGGATGAGCCCGGGCCTTATCACAGCGTCCGCCTCTGGATCAGCAAGAAGGCAGGGATGATGCTCCGGGCCGAAGGCTTGGATGCCACCGGCAAGCCGATCCGCCAGCTCTGGGTTCATAGCGTTCACAAAGTCGATGGTGCCTGGATGGTCGAGAACATGGAAATCCAGAGTCCGCCAGCAGTTCAGCGTACAAAACTGAGCATCGCCGAGGTGGAGCGTCTTTAATCATGAGTTCGATCGTGCTAATCATTGCCTTGGTTTGTTTTGTCGTTTTATTGGGGCTATCCGCCTTTTTCTCCAGTGCAGAAACCGCTCTCTTTTCACTGAATTCGCTGCAAATCAACAAGATCCGCGCCACGAAACCGGTGGCCGCCAAGCGTCTTGAGGAGCTCCTGGCCACGCCGACACGGATACTCTCGACCATCCTGATCGGAAATACGATTGTCAATGTAAGCGTTTCATCGCTTGGCTTCGCGATCCTGAACAGCTTCGGTGTCCCGCATGCGGAAGCGGTCGCGATTCCCTGCATGACGGTCGTCTTGCTAATGGCTGGCGAAGTCGTTCCAAAGCGTTGCGGTATGCGTTACGCTTGCGAGCTGGCCCCTCGCTTCTTGCCGCTCTTGATCGCCTTCATTTACTTCTTCCGCCCTCTCCGTAGCCTTCTTGAGCGCATCACCACCCTTTTCTACAAGCAGTTCATCCCAAGTAGCAGGACGCTTTCCGAGGATGAGTTCCTGACCGTCGTCGAAGTGGGCGAGGAGGAGGGCATTCTCAACGAGGAAGAGCGCGTCATGGTTGACGGCATTATCAATCTGGAGGAGACGCAGGCCAGTGACATTATGACGCCGCGTGTCGACATCACCGGGCTGGATTTGAACGATTCTACCGAGGAGCAGCAAAAGACCATCCGCTCCTGCCGCTACCATTTTCTGCCAATCTATCGGGAAAGCATCGATCAGATCGAGGGGATTCTCGATGTTCCCAGGTTCCTGCTCTCCGGTCAGGATGATATTGCAACCTCGATCACCAAAGCCTGCTTCGTCCCGGAAAATGCCCCGCTGGATGGCCTGCTGACCGAATTCCAGCGCGAGAACCGGCGTATCGCCATCGTCGCCGATGAGTTTGGCGGGACCGCCGGGCTGATCACGCGGGGTGACATCCTGGAGGAGGTGGTGGATGATGTGGACAACGAGTTTGGCGACCGGAAGGAGGATATCCAGCTTGTCGATGAGAACAAATGGCTCATCGAAGGCAGCGTGAGTATCGAGGATGTCAACTACGAGCTGGACCTAGTGCTCGACGCCGAAGGGGCTGACCGGATCGCCGGCTGGGTCACCGCCCAGACGGGGCGGATCCCGAAGGCTGGCGAACAGATCGAGGCTCAGGGCTGCCGCGTCACTGTTGAACGCGTCCGCCGCCAGCGCATCATGCAGGTCATGCTGGAGAAGCTGGAACCTGCCGAGGAACCTCCAGTGCAGGAGGAATCATGATTCTGGCGCATATCCTGATCCTCACCTTCAGCCTGCTTGCCAGTGCGTTCTTCTCTGGCATTGAGACGGGCATCGTCTCGATGCAGCGGTTCCGGCTTCGTCATCTGGCCCGGCAGGGACACCGGAATGCGCAGATCCTGGAGTTCTTTGTGGAGAATTTCGATCGCCTGCTCGGAACCACGCTGGTCGGCAATAACATCGTTCTTGTCATCATGTCCATCGCGACGTCGAGCCTGGCTATGGAACTTCAGATTCCTGCCGCCCAGATGGTGGCCCCCATGGTGGTCTCGGTCGTCGTGATCATCTTTGGGGAATACCTTCCAAAAGCTTGGTTCCAGGCACGCCCGATCGAGCGCTCGAACCGTTTTGCTCCGCTCCTGCGCGCGGCCGAATGGCTGCTGCGCCCGCTGGCCTACTGTTTTATCTCAGTCGCACGCCTGCTGTCCCCCGGGGAACGCGACAAGACCTTCAACAAACCAACCCCTTTCGTAACCCGCGAAGATCTGAAGGTCCTGGCTCGTGAAGGCGAAAAGGACGGGGTGCTATCCGCCAAGGAACGGTACATGATTCACCGCGTCATTGAACTCTCCACGACCAAGACGTCCTCCATCATGATTCCGCGGGAGAAGATGGTAACCGTCTTCGAGGACCTTCCTGTTCCGGACTTTTTCGTCTTGGCCAGGGAGACCGGACTGACGCGGTTCCCGATGGTCAACCGCGAGACGGGGGCCTTCACCGGGGTGATCAATGTCTCGTATGTTCTCGCGATGGGACCGGCCGCGCTCTCCAGGATGGTGTCCGCCTACCGCCGCCCGCTGCTGTTCATCGATAGCATCCTTCCCGCCAACCGGATCCTGCCCCAGATGCGCCGTAGCAGACACCCACTGTGCCTGGTTCGCGATCCGAAGGGCGAGGTGATCGGCCTTGTCACAACGGAAGATATCCTGCGCATCATCGTGGGCAAGTTATGACGTGTTGCCCCGCCTGCAAGCGCTATATCGGACCAGCCAACGTCTGCCCCTTTTGCGATGTCGATATACCGAAAACCCTTGTCGCCCGGGCTATGCCACCCATCGCCTTCAGCGGCAGCCTGGTTGGGCTTTTTCTGCTTTGGCAGCTTCCCATTGCCATTCCAGTCCCGGCGCTGGTTGTGGTTCGCCGTCTTGCCATGCACGTTTCCGTCTATTTCCCAAGCATCACCTCGGTGATGTTGCCGCACATCCCCTGGCTGGCATGGGCGCTGATGGCCTATCTGGCGCTCTCCGAACCCGACTTCACCCTCGGCATCGCCCCGAAGGGGTGGCGAAACGCGTGGCATGCCGTTCGCCCCATCGCGCGGGCAGTGGCCCTTCTCGCGCTATCCGGCGCATTCGGACTCCGGATGGCGGATGCCGCCCGATCCGCCCCCATGCCCGAAATGGGTTGGCTCGGGGGGACCCTTCTGCTGCTGATCGGTACCGCCATCGCCATCGTCTCCCTGCCGCCGCTTTACAGCATCCGCCGACGGCACCTGCTCGGCACCCTCCTGCTCCCCCTCGCGATGGCCGGTTAAGCACCCATCCATGATCAAACTGGTTGACGGCAATCCTTATAAGCTGGTAAATAGGCACCCCATGAATGCGTTCGATCTGAAATCCTATTTGCAATCCTGCGGGCAGGCCACCGACGTGGCCCTGCAACAATTCCTGCCCGCGGAGGAGATTTCTCCCTGCCTGTTGCATCGGGCCATGCGTTACAGCGTCTTCTCCGGCGGCAAGCGCATCCGTCCGGCCTTCGTGCTGGCCACCGCCGACTGCCTTGGACTGTCGCGCGGGAATGCCCTTCATGCCGCTGCCGCTATCGAGATGCTGCACACCTATACCTTGATCCATGATGACCTTCCCTGCATGGATGATGATGATGTCCGCCGCGGGCGTCCCAGTTGTCACAAGCAGTTCGACGAAGCCACGGCACTGCTGGCAGGCGATGCCCTCTTGACGCTGGCCTTTGAAACCGCCGCCTCGGCGCCAACCGCCCCGGCCGCCCTGGTGCGCACCTTGGCCGCTGCCGCTGGCAGTCGTGGCGTGGTCGGCGGGCAGGTCGCCGACCTCGCTGCCGCTGCCGCCGTCACCCCGGCGGATGTCGATACGATCCTGTTTATCCACGAGCACAAGACGGCAGACCTGTTCCGTGCCGCCGTCGAGATGGGGGCCCTGGCGGCAGGCGCGGCGCCCGAGACGCTTGCGGCTCTCCGCCGGTTCGGCCGGGCGACCGGCCTGGCTTTCCAGATCGTCGACGACCTGCTCGATACGGCGAATCCCGACGATACCAGCTTTTCCTGTATCCACACCCTGGGGATTGACCAGGCCAAAGCCCGGGCTGCAGCGCTAACCGAGGACGCCATGCATGCCCTCGACGGATTCGGCACCGCCGCCGAGGCTCTGCGTCAGATCGCCCGCTATCTACTTGAAAGGACCACATGAACCCGACGCTCTGGATCATCGTCGCTATCTCCGTCGCCTACCTTCTGGGTGCCATTCCCTTTGGACTCTTGATTGCCAGGACGCGCGGGATCGATATCCGCAAGACCGGCAGTTGCAATATCGGCGCGACCAACGTCATGCGCTCGGTCGGCAAGCGCTGGGGCATCCTGACCCTGCTGCTCGATGCCCTCAAGGGGCTGTTGCCTGCCGCCACGTTCCCGCTGCTGTTGCTCAAGATGGAGTTGATTCCAACCGCCGATCCCTGGCTCAAGATCGCCTGCGGCTGTGCGGCGATCCTCGGGCACAATTTCCCGATCTACCTTAAATTCAAGGGCGGCAAGGGTGTCGCCACCTCGGCGGGGGTCCTGATCGGTATCGCCCCGCAAGCCCTGCTGATCGGCCTGGCAACCTTTGCCCTTGTTTTTGCCACCACCCGCTACGTGTCGCTCGGTTCCGTCATCGCCGCCATCATCATCCCGATCGCCGGCTTCCTGCTGTACCGCCAGGAGGGCGTCCTGATCCCCTCGGTGCTGGTGATCCTCAGTCTGCTGGTGATCTGGCGGCACAAGGCCAATCTACGTCGGCTGCTTAACGGGACCGAGAACAAGATCCAATTCCGCAAAACCAAGAAAGAGGAGACAAAACCATGACCCTGCATTGCTTTAAGATTTTCATCATCAGTCTGTTGCTATCGATCAGCTGGACCGCCGCCACCACGGCCGCTGAACCCACCACCTTTACCCTGAAGGGGGTTCGCTCCCTGCGCGACTACGGACCGTTCGAGTTTCGTCAGGGTGCGATGCTGAAACTGGAATCGGGGATGTTCAAGATCAATATGCTGCCGGATAACAAGGCCTTCACCCTCGTCGACACGCTGGGGGGGCTAACCTATGGCGTTTATGAACTGGTGCTTGGACGCATGATCGATATCGGCGATGTCCTCTTCACGATCACGCGGATCAACGTTCCACCGCCGCTGGCGAACGGTTCTCAGGGAGCCCCTTCCATATTCGACGACACCGAGCTGGCCATCGAGCTGGCCTTGGTGAACCAGGTCTCCTACAACTGGGAAATCAACGGTGCCTCGGGCGGGGACGACGTCGTGGACCGTCGACAGGTGGCCGTCAAGGGGCGCAAGGGCATTTTCACGATGCAGATCGGTCTGGTCACGGCCTCCGAATGGGATCACACCATCGCGGGAGACGGCGCGACCTTCGAGCGGGCTGAACTGAGCAATGGCAGCGGATGGTTTGCCGGGGCCGGGCTGAAAGCCCCCGTGCTGGAAAAGGGGCGCTGGCGGGCCACGCTTCAAGGCGAGGCCTTCTACCGCAGTGAGGAATTATCGCTCGGCTACGGGGCGTGGGAAATCGAATCGATCACCAGCATCACCGATACCAACGCCATCACTAATGTGGTCACCGTGATCGAGAACCGCCGCTTCAATCAACACGATCAGGATGTCACCCTGACCGAGACACTGATATCGATTGGGGCGGAACTGGCCTACAACGCGCCTTATTACTTCTTCTACGGAGGCCTGCGGGCGCTCCCCTGGTCCGAGACCTCCCTGGACGCCGTGATCACCTCCGACGACACCCGCTACGAGCTCACGTTTGAACGCAAGGACCCGGTCATGGCCTATGGGGGCATCGGCCTGAATATCCGCGGCATCAAAGCCTATGTGGAAGTCCAGGGCGGCGGGGAAACGGCCGTCAATACCGGTATTTCAAGATCATTCTAGCACATCTTTTAGCGGGGGGATATGAACGAGTCACTGAATGTGTCGAATCTTACGGTGCCGAGGGAGAAAACCTATTTCAACCTGGCCTTGGTCGTCTCGATCATCGGATGGCTGATCTGCGTGGTCACCATCTCGCCGATTTTGATCATCGGACTACTGGCCCTGTTTGCATGGCTTGGCAACGGCCTGCTGGTCGCGCAAATCAAGGCGGATGCCGTGAAGGCCGATGCGGAACAATTGCCGGAGCTGGCGAATACGTTAGCTAGGGTGTGTGAAAAACTCGGGCTCCGCGAGATCCCCGAGCTATACATCCTGCAGTCGGGCGGCATGCTGAATGCCTTTGCAACGCGGCATTCCGGGCGTGATTTTGTCGTGGTCTTCTCGGAAATGCTGGAGACTTACGGTCCCGATAGTGCGGAGATGGAATTCCTGCTGGGGCATGAACTCGGGCACATCAAGCGCAGTCATCTGCGCAAGCGCTTCCTGCTTTGGCCGGGGCTGCTCTTCCCCTTGCTGGGCAATGCCTACTCCCGCGCCTGCGAGTCGTCCTGCGACCGCCATGGGGCCTTCGCCTCATCCGATATCAACGGGGCGATCAACGCCATGATGGTGCTTGCCGGTGGTAGGCCGACGGACGTGGCGATGAATCCGTCCGTGTTTGCCCGGCAATACACGGATTACCGCGGCTTTTTTGTGTCGTGGTATGAACTGATCTCGGGTTATCCGACGCTTTCTCAACGCGTCGCCGCCCTCATCGCCATCCGCGAGGGACGCGAGCTGAACCGCGCCGGTCGCAACCTCCTTGCGTATCCCTTTGCCTTGTTCTCGCTGGGAGGAGCGGCGTCCGGAGGTGCCAATATGATGATCACGATTGCCATGATCGGCATGCTTTCTGCCATTGCGATCCCTTCGTTTGTGAAGTCCCGGGATAATGCGCTGCGGGTCACCTGTATCAACAACATGAAAATGATTGACACGGCCAAGGCAAGCTGCGCTTCACAATTCGACTACCGGCTGGGCAACTCGGTCTCGGAATCCGATATCGAGCCCTTTCTTGGCTGCGATTTTGCCACGCTGCAGTGTCGCAAGGGTGGCGATTACATCATCAACCCCGTGGGGGATGCTCCGGAATGCTCGGTTCATGGCGCTTTAAACGAGCGATACGGAAGCCGCTAGTGCGAACGGTCAAATTTTTTATGAACGGAGGATTATGACAGCCGCAAATTACCAACCCCGCCGCCGCATGGGTTGCCTCTTCTTCTTCATCCTGCTCGTCGCCGGGTTCGTTGGGCTCTGCTATCTGCCAGCCCCGTCCGAAAATTCGTTGTTTGCCTCCTGGTTCGGTTCGCCGGTGCAGGACGCCGGGGCGGATGCCTTTCCCGCCTTGAACGAAACCTGGTCCGATGGGTCCGGCTCCAACAAGGTGGTCCGGATTCCCCTCACGGGACTCATCATGTTCGGCGAAAGCGAGGGGTTCTTCAGTCCCGCCGGGGCGACCGAAATGGCCCTGCAAGCCATCCGCCGGGCCACGTATGACCCGGACGTCCGCGCGATCATCATGGAGATCGACAGCGGCGGCGGCGGCATCACCGCCAGCGACATCCTGTACAACGCGCTGCTGAACTTCCGGGCGGCCGACGGCACGCGCCAGGTCATCACCCTCTGCGGCGACATGGCCGCCTCCGGTGCCTATTACATCGCTCTGGCCTCGGACCACATCATCGCCCACCCCACCACGGTCACCGGGTCGATCGGCGTGATCATCCAGAGCCTGAACTTCCGCGAGCTGGCCCAGCGCCACGGCGTGGTTGACACCAGTTTCAAATCCGGCGAGAACAAGGATCTGCTGAACCCGCTTGGCGAGATTTCCACCGCCGAGAAAATGATCGTGCAAGGCGTTGTCGACGACATGCACAAGCGCTTCGTATCGCTGGTGGCAACCCGCCGCAACATCCCCGAGGGGACACTGGTGCCACTGACGGACGGGCGCATCTTTACCGCCTCCCACGCCCTGGAGCTGGGGCTGATTGATGAGATCGGCTACTGGGAGGATGCCATGAGCCGCACCGCCACCTTGCTCGGCGTGCCCGATATCTGCGTCTATCGCTACGATCAATCGGTCTCGCTGATGTCCCTGCTGCAGGTCACCAGCCGCCTCAATCCGCGTGCCTGGTTCGGCGACACCGCCCGCCTGCAGTACCGGCTCGATCTTTAAGCACCATGCGAACGCTTGCCGATATCGACTGGAACCTGTGGGTGCCGCAGCAGCGGGCCACGCTGCTGTTCATTATCCAGGGCGGCCGCATCCTACTGATCCACAAGAAGCGGGGCCTGGGGGCAGGCCTCGTCAACGGCCCCGGCGGCCGTATCGAACCCGGGGAAACGCCATTGGAGGGAGCACTCCGTGAAGTGCGCGAGGAGCTTTGCGTGAACCCCACCGGCGCGGAATACAGCGGGGGCTTGCATTTTCAATTCACCGACGGCCTCTCCATCCACGGCACCGTCTTCCGGGCGACAGGCTATACCGGTGGGGAACCGCAGGAAACCGACGAAGCCGTTCCCCTTTGGACGCCGCTGGACCGCATCCCTTATGAACGCATGTGGGCCGATGATCGGCTCTGGCTGCCGCTGATGATCGCCGGGGTGCCATTCTCGGGCTTTTTCCTTTTTGATCGTGATCGAATGCTGGATTATAAACTCGAAAGCACCCCATGCGAAACATCATCCTGATCGGCATGCCCGGAACGGGCAAAAGCACCGTCGGTGTCCTCCTGGCCAAGCATCTCAGGCTCAACTTTGCGGATACGGACATCGTCATGCAGCAAGCCGAGGGGCAGTCCCTCGCCGAGTTGCTCGATCGCCACGGCATCGATGGCTTCTTGCGCATCGAGGAGCACCATGCGCTGAGCCTTGATGTCCAGGACACCATCATCGCCACCGGCGGCAGCGTCGTCTACAGCGATCGCGCCATGCAGCACCTGCGCCGCAACGGGACTTGCGTCTACCTGTTCACCCCGCTGGCGCTGCTGGAGATGCGCCTGCACAACCTCTGCACGCGAGGCGTCGTGATGCGTCCCGGCAGGACCCTGCAGGACTTGTTCAACGAGCGGCACCCGCTGTACCAGCGTTATGCCGATATCGAGATCGATTGCCTCGGGCGCGATCACGATGAGGTCGTCGCCGCCATCCGCGACCGTCTATCAGCCTTTCATCGCCACACTTCACCGCAACCCTTTCTCGGGTGCGCTTAATCGACTCTCCTGCAACGGATTATGAAATCATTTAAGCGGGTCGGGTAAGGGTATCCGGGTAAGGGTGGGGACAACGTGTGGCGATTAAGTGTGGGATGCAAAGAGCGGGTTCCTCCCCGTACGCGTCGTGGGGAGGGCCGGATTCAACGCCGGCCGCGTCGTGCGGGAGGGCCGGATTCAACGCCGGCCGCGTCGTGCGGGAGGGCCGGATTCAACGCCG
>JFJP01034754.1_pt1 | contig 18340 bp, 15 predicted proteins | sample 431651 | NCBI WGS metagenome assembly JFJP01 (sample SAMN02602958, study PRJNA72255) | Microbial mat metagenome, whole genome shotgun sequencing project. | biome: fresh water; feature: sink hole; material: water; isolation source: purple microbial (photo- and chemosynthetic) mats found in...
CAGGTATTGTCATTCTCGACACTTCAATAAAGATGGCTTTTAAATTATTCAATGCCAATAACAAATTACTCATTTCTCAAAGACAATTTCAATCTGCGTTTGACAATGCAGCGCTTGGTGTGTGTCTTGTATCGCTGGAAGGACAATTTATTGAAGTCAATATGAGTTTTACAGAAATTTTTGCTTACTCGGATGAAGAAATCAGGAGCTTGAGTTTTCATGATATTACCCATCCGGATGATTTGAACATTGGCTCTGAGTTACTGAAAAAACTACTATCAGGAGAATTGAGCAAGGCCATTTTTAAAAAGAGGTATATTGGCAAGAATAAAAATATTATATATGCCTCTGTCGGAGTATCACTCATAAAAAATGCAGACAATGAACCAGTGTATTTTATTACCCAGATACATGACATCACCAAAGAAAAAGAAAATGAATTTCTTAATAGCACGATGGCGCACATGCTTGATGTTGCACCCAATTCAATAACCATACATGATTCAGAAGGTAATTTCCTGTACGCGAATGACGCTACTTTCAAAATTCATGGATATACCAAATCCGAGTTCATGTCCATTAATCTGCATGACCTGGACCTTCCTGAAAGCGAAGCCCTGCTTGAAGAACGTTTCCGTAGAATATTTGAAGTTGACGGGATTACGTTTGAAGTGAGGCATTACAGAAAAGATGGTTCTTCATTTCCACTTGAGGTGATTGCAAAAACAGTCAACTGGTTCGGTAAAATCTGCGTATTGAGCATTGCAACCGATATTACCGAGCGGAACCAGACAAAAAACTCCGTTCAGGCAGAGCGGGACCAGCTTCTATCAGTATTCAACAGCATAGATGAAAGCATCTACATCGCTGATCCTACAACCTATGAATTGCTGTATATCAACAAACATCTGGGCGATTTATTACCTGATGATAGCCTGGGTAAAAAGTGTTATTCGGTTCTACAGGGACTTGATGCGCCGTGCGATTTTTGTACCAACGCTATTATTCAGAAAAATACCTCTGAACCTTACCAGTGGGAATTTTTCAACACCCACGTTTCCAAACACTTTGCAATCGTTGACCGCATCATACGATGGAGCGACGGCAGGGATGTCCGCTTTGAAATGGCACAGGACATTACCGAGCGCAAGCGACTACAGAACAGCATCGAATTTCAAGCTTTACTCCTACAAAATATTGGGCTGGCAGTCATAGCTACAGATATACAGGGTAAAGTTATTTATTGGAATCAAATGGCAGAATCCATGTATGGGTGGTCTTCAGAAGAAGCCCTTGGTAAAAATATTATTGATTTGACACCAACCAAACAGACGAAGGCGCAGGCTATCGAAATAATGAAAAGCCTGGTTGCAGGACAGAAGTGGAGTGGTGAATTTACCGTTGAGAGAAAGGGTGGAAGCAGTTTCCCCGCACATGTAACCAATACTCCCATTTTCAACGGTTCAGGAGAAATGATTGGCGTAATCGGTATTTCTTCGGATATCACAGAATTCAAATCTTGAAGTTATTATACAGCCTCTTTACCCGACAAGCAAATCATGACAAGCTTGAAATAACATGAAGTACCTGTATGCAGTCCTGATCCTTGCCCCGCTCAGCGGTGCTCTCTGGTTATTCCTTGCCAGACTGAAAAAAACTCCACATATCGTCATCGATACCATCATGGGCATCAAACTCCAGATGTCCCGGTCAAGCGGAATCGTGGAAACGGTAATTTTACCGGCAGAACGCATAAGCGCTGGTTTCTCTCCCGCATTCGACATCGACCTTTCCTGCTATACAAAACCCGGCCGCTCTTCTGGCAAGACTCCTGTAGAGGAACTCACCTTGCAGCTTGCTGATGGCAGGCTGGCCGTTACGGCACGCAGCAAGGTCATGCTGAACGGTGTCGAGCGCAGTTCCGGATCCATCCCGATTGACGGTTCATTGCTGTTTAAAAATTGCAGGATCACCTTCCTGGGCCCGGTAGAAGTCAAGAAGGAACGAAGTGTCTATCCAGACACAAAATCCCTGAGAATTCATGCTGCCGCGCCTGTATCCGCCACTTTGGCAACGATGATTTTGCTGGTCATGAGCTTGATCGACCTTGCAAAATCATCGTACTTCCAGAAACCTGAACCCCGGCCAGCCCTTATAACTGAGTACCATGAGCGAGAGATGCCATTGCCTGAAGCAGTGCCGGATCAAACCCGGGCAGAAGTACAGGAGCCATCTCCACTACCGGAATCTCAGCCGCTGCCTTCGCTTTATCCAGCTCCACGGGTAATAAAACCAGGTGACCCCGTTCCGGATGAAAAGGTCGATGTAGTATTTATCCATGCCCATCCCGATGATGAATCCCTGGACTATGGCACCTTGATGGCGTTATGCAGCGAGACGGGTCTGAAAACCGCCACTGTATTACTGACAGACGGAGAAGGGGGAATCTTCCAGCAGGACTATGCAGGATCACAGAATAATATCGCCTACACCCGCGTTCAGGAAGCAGGCAGAGCCATGCAGCACCTTGGCAGCTCGCTCTATTTTAGGTTGGGTTTAAAAAACAATCCATACAACGGTGTGCTCGACGAGAAAAGCGTCGAGGAAGTATTACAGCTCTGGGACAGCACTGCAGTTGTAAAACGACTCGCAGAAATCATAACCGCTCTTGGCCCGACGGTTGTCGTCTCGCCGGAAGGTCCTTCCCATGCACGCGAGCATTTTGAGCATGAAACCACCGGATTGCTTGCGCGTATGGCGCTTGATAAGCTGCGTCTGGATGGCGGGCACCTTCCCGATGCCCATCTTGTACCAATCGATCCACGGCAAAAAGATGCCTATATGGGTCTTGTTGCATTTCCACGAATTACAGTACTGGAGAGGCAAAAACAGGCCCTTCTATCACACGCAACCCAGGCCGATGCCAGTTACTTCGGGGTCCGCATGATAGAGCAGTATCATGAAGAATATTATCTGATACAGTATTGGGACATGGCCGTCCCTTTCATGCAGTATTTTGGTCTGGACACTGCGTTCAATACGTACAGGCAGGTTCCATGACCGCAACCAGCCACGGACATCCAGAAACCGTGGCTGGGTTGATCAGCAAACAAGACCAGGATTTTCTGATGGCAGTGCCTATGCCAGATCCTTGTTCTTCTGACCGTATTGCGTCTTGGCGTAAATCTGCATTGCCTCGATATCCTTGGGATCGAAAAATTGCGGTGTGCCAAGCAGCCTGGCAAAAAGATATATCTGGGCATTCTTCTCAAGAACCACGCTGACCTTGAGCGCCATCTTTATCGATTCGCCAACCGACAACGAACCGTGGTTTGGCAGAATGACCGCATTGTTTTTTCCAAGGGCTTTGGCGGCCGAGATTCCCAGTTCACTGGTACCAGGCAACTCGTACTGGTCAGGAAAGCCGATCTTGTCACCTACTATCTGGGCAAAATCCTCGCTGACCGCCGGTAGTTCCATCTTCACAGCGCCAAAAACCGACGAGTAGATGGGGTGCGTGTGTATCACGGAGTTTACATCGGCCCTGGCTTTGTATACCGCCGCGTGCATGGCTTTTTCTATGGATGGCTCGGCTATTCCCTCTACCAGTTCCAGGTCCAGGGTCAGGACCACGACGTGCTCGGGTTTTATTTTCATGTAATCCATGCCGCTGGGGCTGATGTACATGTAATTGGTTTCTGGATCACGCAGGGAAATATTTCCCCAGGTGCCAACGGTCATGCCGGTACGAATCATTTCGACGCCGGTATCGACTATTACCTGCTTCAGTTCTTGTTTGACTTTGCCACTCATATTGAATCTCCTTATAAAAGCTTGAACGTATCTTTCAGGTCATCGTAGAGACGCAGGAAGAGGCGATATTGTTTTTCATAGAGCTCCACTGGCCCTTCATCAAGCACTATCCCCTGTTTTCGTATCTTGACATCCTCGATAGAAGAAAAAATTCCCAAAGCCTTGCCGCATATCAGCGCATTGCCCCAGTTGCCCGTATCCGGCATGGGTACCGTCCTGACCGGCCGCTTCAGTATTCTGGCCAGACTCGATAGCCACACCGGGCTCTTGAGCCCGCCGCCAACCGCATTCACTTCGTGTACCTGCAAGCCGAGTGATTCTACGGTTTCGATATTGTTCCTGAGCGCGAACGATACGCCCTCCATCACCGCTTTTATGAAGTGTCCCTTCCGGGTTCCCAGATCAGCACCAAAGAATACGCCGCGGGCATCGGCATCCCAGTAGGGCGTGCGCTCGCCGTTCAGATAGGGCAGAAAAACAAGCCCGCCCGAACCATCGGGAATCTCCGCCACCTCGCGGTTGTATTCCTCGAAAATGTCACCAGAGCTGCGGTTTTCAGAGCCGCTGTCAAAGCAGCGTTTGAACCAGTTGAGCGACTCACCAGCCGTCTGCGTTACACCCAGGTTGACCCAGCGGTCTTCAAGGCAGTAGTTCCAGCAGACCACGCGATGGCGCGGGTCGGGCAGGGGTCGGTCGGTACAGACGGTCACCACCCCCGCGGTACCGATGATGAGGGTCACCTGGCCGGAACTTACCATGCCAGCACCGAGAGCGGAGGCTGAATTGTCGGAAGATCCATTGGCTACCGGTATGCCCTCGGCCAGACCGGTCTGGCTGGCGGCCGCGGTGTTTATCTTGCCCATGACAACTGCCGAAGGCGCAGCGTCGGGTATCAGCTTCCGGTCAACGCCAAAAAGCTTCAGCATCTCTTCCGACCACCGCCTGCGCGGTATGTCGAACAGCATGGTTCCTGAAGCGTCGGAGTAGTCGGTAACTTTCTGTCCGGTCAGCCTGTACTTGATATAGTCCTTTGCCACCATCACCGATGTGGTTTTTGACCAGATATCTGGCTGGTTTTCCTGGACCCAAAGGCAATTTGGAGCGGTATACGTACCGGCTATGCTGTTGGCTGTTTCACTGAAAATGAGCGATGCAGTAGCTTCGTCAGCCGACATCCGCTCGACTATGCCCCTTGAACGCTGGTCCATCCAGGTTATGGCCGGCCGCAAAACGGCATCGTGCCGGTCAAGGTAGACATGCGTGTGCATCTGGCCGCAGATTCCTATGCCCGCCACGGCTGCAAAGTGCGGTCCGGCAACGGTCTTCAACTCCTGCGTGCAAGCGACGAGACCGGCCCACCAGTCTTCGGGATTCTGTTCAGCGTAGCCCGGATGAGGCACCCCAATGGCGTATTCCCGGTAGGCGGTGCCAAGAACGTTTCCGGCCTCGTCAAGAAGGGTAACCTTGACCCCGGTCGTGCCCAGGTCGATGCCCATCAGCACCGTGCTCATGCTTCAGTCCTCCCGGAACCCTTTCTTGAATAATGTCCGGCAACCATCACCACAATCAGTATCACGCCCCACAAGGCGCGCGTCAGGAAGGCATTCGCCTGCAACAGGTTCAATCCGCTTGAGACGAACTGCAGGATGACGAGGGCAAACACCATGCCGCTTACCTTGCCAAATCCTCCGGTACTGCTCGTTCCTCCAAGTACGGCTGCCAGAACCGTTACCAGCAGGTACGATGATCCATAATCGGATTTGGCAGAATTGAAACGGCTCGACATGATGATGCCGGCCACTCCGGAAAGCAGGCCTGACAGGATGTAGCTTTTCATCAGGATAAGCTTGTTGTTGACACCGGAAAAAAGGCTGGCAACCGGATTCGTGCCCAGCATATACAGCTCAAAACCAAATGCCGTCCTGCCCAGTACCAGCGACAATCCCAGGGCTGCCAGGGCAAACAGGATGACCGGAAAGGGTATGCCAAGGAGCAATCCGTTGCCCAGATATTTGTAGACATCAGGGAAACCGGATATCACATACCCTTTTGTAAGCAATATGCTGATGCCATTGAGCAGGGTCATGGTTCCAAGCGTCGAGAGTATAGGCGACATGTCCAGATATGCCACCAGTAGTCCATTTCCCACACCGACAAGCAGCGCAACTGCCAGCGCTCCGATAATGGCCAGCGCGATGACCGGCATCGTTCCGGCGCCGGCCGCATCCTTTGAAAGCAGACTGGTCATGATGAGTGCCGCTGTTATTCCCGACAGGTTGGCCGTACTGACGATTGATAGGTTGATGCCGCCGTTTATCATGATCACCATCATGGACAGCGAGAGCAGACCCAGTTCCGGAAGCTGGAAGGCCATTGACTGCAGGTTGCCTGGCCGCAGGAAGCGGTCGGGTGACAGTATGCACATCAAGATGAACACAAACACCATGATGCCGCTCAGCACAACACCACCGGAATGCCTGGTGTACAGGTTTTGAAGCCTCGTTTTCATCAGGCTTTCTCCTCGATTTCTATTGCCCGCCGTTTTTTCTGCCTGCCCTGCAAGGCGCTGATTGCAACGCTTATGATGATGACGATGCCAATGAGTACGTCGTACCAGTAAGACGGCACACGCATCAGGGTAAGACCGTTGTTCAGTATGGCCAGGAGAGTCACACCCAGAACCGCGCCCAGAACTGTGCCCGTGCCACCGCTGATGCTGGTACCGCCCAGAACGACAGCCGCTATCACGTTGAGCTCTTTGCCTACTGTAGAATTTGGCGCTACAGTCTGGACGAGCAAGGCCTGCACTATGCCGGCAATTCCAGCCAGGAGACCCATATACGCATACACAAAAATCTGGATTTTAAGTACATTGAGTCCGGCGCGCTGTGCGGGGCTCCGGTTCGTTCCACAGCCGCCCAAGGCATACAGGCTCCTGCCCATCGTTGTATACCGGAGTATGAATGCCGTCAGTGCCAGCACCACAAACCATATGACCGTGACTATGGAAAGACCATAGGTAGATCCAGTGGCAGTACGAATGGTAAATACCTGGATGAGGGCAAAGCTCCTGAAGCTTTCAGGAAGCGTATAGATCCACTTGCCTCCAGTAGCCATAATCAGGATGCCATAAAAAATATTCATGCTGGCTATGGTGGCAATGATGGTCGGAATCCTGAACGTGTGGATCAAGAGTGCATTCATGATGCCAAGCACGATGCCGATTGCTCCGGCGATGATGAAGGCCATGGCCATGTTTCCCCCGAAGCGGGAGAGCATTAGAACGGTGGAATATTCGGCCACCATCAGCACTGCCATGAACGATATGTCGATGCCGCCAGAAATGATGACCATCAAAACACCCGCTGACAGGATGCCTACCAGTGAATAACTCTTGAGAAGGTCAAACAAGTTCTCCAGGCTGAAGAAGTTGGGATTGATGGCCGTGATCATGATTGAAAAAATGACTATTGCCAGGAATACATAGGTTTCAGTTCGCTTCAACAAGGCTCTCATGCATGGCTCCTGCGTATTTCAGCTCAACGCCATCGCGATATCCCGCGGGCTATGGTCGGCGGCGTTGAACTCACCGATGAGTCGGCCTTTCTTCATTACCAGCACTCGGTTGCTGTTGTGGTACACTTCGCTCACTTCGTCGGAGATGATGATGATGCCGACGCCACGGCTTGCCAAAGCACGTATCAGGGTATGCATGCCGCTCTTGGCTGCCACGTCTATGCCTACGGTCGGTCCATCCAGTATCAGAATTTTAGGTGCGGTTGCCATCCACTTGGCCAGTACCACACGCTGCTGGTTACCACCGGACAATGTTTCAACAAGTGAATCCGGAGTCGGAACCTTTATGGATAGATCCGCAACCCATCGCCGCATGGCATCCTGGTAACGCGCCACATCGATAAAGCCAAGGGCGGAAAGCATGCGGCGCACGATGGTAACGACAATGTTCTTGCCCACCGATTGCCCCATCACCAATCCTTGGGACAGCCGGTTTTCCGGAACATAGGCAATACCCAGCTTCATGGCATCCCGTACCGAACGTATGCTTGCCTGTTTTCCGTCCACCAGGATGCTTCCGGAATCAGGCTTGTTGAGGCCAAAGATTGAAAGCGCCAGTTCAGTCCGGCCCGAACCCAAAAGTCCGGTCAACCCTAGTATCTCGCCAGCGCGGAGCGTAAGGGAAATATCCCTGTAGTTTTCATGTTTGGAAAGATTGAGTACTTCGAGCAACACTGGAGATGATTCCGGAACAGCTTGCACCTCCGGGAATTCAAGGGTCTGCCCCGTCATAAGGAAGCTCAGCTTCGTCTCGTCCAGCTCTCCGCTGGAATACGTGCCAATCTTGTTGCCGTCACGCAGGACGGTAACCCTTTCAGAGATTTCAAAAACTTCATCCAGCTTGTGGCTTATAAAAAGAGTTCCGATGCCCTTTGCCTCCAGGTCCTTTACAACGGAGAAGAGTGAATCTACTTCCTTACGGGTAAGGGCGGTGGTCGGCTCGTCCATGATGAGCAGGCGCACGTCTCCGGTAAGGGCGCGGCAGATGGCAACCAATTGCTGGTCAGCCATCGAAAGTTCACCGGCACGGGTATCGAGCGGCAGGTCAACACCTATCCTGGCGACAGCGGATTCAGCGTTCTTCCGGATCTTTTTGGGATCGATAAAATGCCTGCCCTCGGCAATCATGGTGCTGAACGCTATGTTTTCAGCCACGCTGAGCGTCGGAAACAGCGAAGGATCCTGATAAATTACGGCGATGCCCTGATGGATGGCGGCTATTGATGAAGCATGATGTACCGCAACACCGTCCACTTCAATCAAAGCTCCAGCATCCGGTTTCAGTACGCCAGCTATGATTTTGACCAAGGTTGACTTGCCGGAGCCATTCTCGCCGGCCAGGCAATGAATCTCGCCCCGACGAAGTTCGAAGTCGACCGCATTCAAAGCCTGAACACCCGCAAAGTGCTTGCTGATGTTTTTCATGGAAAGAAAGAGTTCCGTCATCCTGGCTCCCTGTACTAGTAAAAGTCAGCGTCAACTGTGCAGCAGTCTGGTTGATTTGTGAATAGACCAAAACGGGGCTCCCGCTGGGGAGCCCCTGTAAATCAGAATCCGAAACTGTCGGTATTCTCGGCGGTGATGTCGATCATGGCGTCAACCTTGATCACGTCACCCTCTATGACTACCTTGCCGATTCCAGGAATTTCCATGCCGTTGGTCAGCTTTTTGCCTTCAACCAGCTGCTTGGCAATCCAGGTCATCGCATAACCGGCGTCCGCTGGATCCCAGAGTATGCCGTGGTCCATGGACTTGTCCTTGAGATACGGCGCAGCGTGGCCGGGAAGTACCGTACCAACAACCGCTACCTTGTCAGTCAGACCTTTTTCCTTGAGGGCCTGAGCTGCTCCGGGTGGCCCCAGGCTTCCAAATCCGATGATGCCGTTGAGATCCGGATAGGCTTTCAGCAGTTCAAGCGTCTTCTGCTTTGAAAGCTCCTGGTCCTCGCCGCAGGGAATGCGGTCGGTTACCAGCTCAAGATCAGGATACTTTTCCTTGGCATACTTGATGCCTTCATCGGCCCACAGGTTGTGCAGCGGAACGGTCAGTCCGCCCACAAAAATGGCGTACTTGCCCTTGGGTCCCATGTATTTAACCAGCATGTCCCAGTGGTGCTTGGCGAAATTGATATTGTCGATCAATTCCAGGTCATAATCCTTGCCCTGCTGATCCGGTGATTCATGGGTAATGATGATGATGCCAGCCTGGCGCGCCCTGTTGAATACCGGCTCCAGAGCCTTGGCATCGTTGGGGGTTACGCAGATGGCATCCACACCCTTGCTGATGAGATCTTCCACCATCTTGACCTGCTGGGCGGGATCCGCGTCGGCGGGACCTACCTGGTACGCGTTGACGCCGAGATCCTTGGCGGCATTCTTGACGCCTGTCTCCATGCGGTTGAACCACGGAATTCCCGTGATCTTCACCACCGTCGCAATTTCCAGTACGCCATCATCTTTCGCTCCGCTATCCTTCGATCCTGCAGCAAACAGGAAGGTCGAGGACAGGAAGAGGAAGAAAAGGGTCGCCAGGAACCGGGTTGAGGCTCGATTCGAGTTTTTCAACCTACTACCTCCTTCACCTGTGCACATTTGATACATATAGCTACCTATATGTCAAATTAACATATAAATGTCATAAATAATGTTGCATTTATAACATTTATAGTTTATACTCTAACATTGAGTGGGGTTCCTGTCAATGAAAAATTTTGATAGAGTAGCTTCGGGATGAACAAGAAGCTTGACCGCATGGAAAGTATCCTGGAAATCCTCAAAACAAACGGCTCTGCCGAGATAACAGCTCTTGCTCAAATGCTCCACGTAACCGGCATGACTGTCCGCAGGGACCTGGCCGATATGGCCAGCAACAGCCTGGTACGCGTGTATCACGGGGTTGCCGTGCCGCTCCGTTCACCCGATTCCTTTACCCACGATTACCTGCTGTCACAAGCCGAAGCCCAGAATGTAGAAGAAAAAACGAGGATTGCCCGAAAAGCAGCTTCCCTGGTAGAGGCTGGCGACATACTTATCATGGATGCCGGTTCCACCACGGCGCTTACCGCGGGATTCATCCCCAGGGAACTGCCCATCAAGATAATCTGTTTCAGCCTCAATGTTTTCCTGCGCTCGCTGGGCAGAAAAAATACCGATGTCATCCTGGCCGGGGGTCTGTACCACGAAACATCCCGCGTATTCGAGAGTACGGAGAGCATAGAACTCATCAAGCGATATCGCGCAAACAAGGCTTTCATCTCGGCGAGCGGAATCAGGGAAGACCTTGGCGTAACCTGTTCAAACCCGTTCGAAATTGCCATCAAGCAGGCCGCACTACAATCAAGCCTTCAAAAAATACTCATTTCAGATGCATCAAAATTCGGCAAGATCACCTCATGCTTTTTTGCCAGCCTTGAAGAGTTCGACACGGTTATAACGGACTCCGGCATCCCTCAGGCTTCGCTTGAATGGATGCGCCGGAAATCAATCAAGGTCGAACTCGTCTAAAGCACCCCGGATCGTTCCAGGAGCCGCCTGGCTTCGACCTCACCCAGTTCGTAGTGGTAGAACATCCGGTAAAACTTGATGGTTTCTGCGATGATATCTACAGGGAACAACTGAGGGTAGAAAAGCTTGCCAAGCCACACAGCTCCCATCAAACGGTTGACGGCAGGCGGGCGGGCCATCCAGTTGTAGGGTCCCTGCGGCACTTCGTATATCCTGCCGCTTTCTATAGCGCGAAGGTTTTTCCACAGCGGATCCTTTGCCGCGGTATCGTACACACTGCCCGGGCCAATGATGATTACATCAGGATCCCAGAGCAGCAGCTGCTCCATCGACACGGGAGTGCCGCCGGAAACCGAAGCCGCGGCCAGTTTCACGACGTTGTCGGCTCCGACCAGTTCCACGATGTCGGCGTGGATTGAGCCAGCAGCGTTTGCCTGCAGGCCGTCCATTCCTTCTCCATAGTATACGCGCACCTTTTTTGCCGCGGGTATCGAGGCGGCTACCTTCCGGGCATTGCCTACAATTTCCGAACAATACCGCGACAAAGCCGCAGCCGCCGCTTTTTCTCCGGTAAGTTCTCCCAGCATAATGTAGGCATTGGCAAAAGTGTCCAGGGTCGCTTCTATGAATACAACAGGAATTCCTGTCTGCTTCTGCAACGCATCCATGTCTTCGCGTACCGTTTTCTTGGCTTCGCCGATATCTATTATTATCTGTGGATTTGCGGCTATCAGCGCTTCAAGGTTGAGCGAAACATTCTTGCCGTAGAATTGACCGAAGGTGGGCAGGTTCCAGTGCCTGGCTGGCAAGTACGGCTTCATCAGCTCCGTCGGCCTGGCCGACCAGCCCAGGATACGGTCTGGCACCAGCGAGTACAGGACAATCTGCGCCAGCACGCCGGATGGTGCTATCCGTTCCAGCTGCACCGGTATCTCCACGATTCTACCGGCGGAGTCGGTGAATCCCTTCGTTGCACCCGCGGATTGAGCAGGCGCACTGACCAATGCAAAAAGGAAAAACACAATGATGAATGACATAAAAATAACTGGCCGCTCTACCCTTGCCCGCTTCATGCCGACTCCCGCCCTTCAATCTGGATTTTTGGTACGATTCGAACCCTGGTTCCGTAAACGTGTTCCAATAGTTCCTCGGTAATTACTTCGAGGGGTTTGCCGTCTTCTATAATACGGCCGCCCATCAATACAGCCACCCTCGTCGCCCACATGAGCGCGTGTTCCGGATTGTGGGTCGAGGCGATAACCGTATAACCTTTCGCAGCCAGCCCTGCTACGTACTCCATCACGCGTATCTGGTTGCCGTAGTCAAGATTGGCGGTAGGCTCATCCATGACCAGGATGCGGGCATCCTGCGCCAGGGCGCGCGCAATCAGGACAAGCTGGCGCTCGCCGCCGCTCATCCTGGCGTAACTTCTGCCGGCCAAATCGAGCATGCCCAGCCCGGACAACTTTTCGAGCGCCTTCTCCTCGTCTTCCCGTCCGGGCGAAGAAAACAAGCCCTTTGAGCTGGCCGCCCCCATCGTTACAATTTCAAGCGCCGTATAGTCAAAAGGAGGATGGTGGTCCTGAGGAATATACGCTACCTTGCGCGACAACTCACTATTTTTCATTAACCTGATATCAGTTCCGTCTACCAGTACGGTTCCGTGGTATCCGCGGATCAGTGAGAGGATGCACCTGAACAAGGTGCTCTTGCCCGCGCCGTTGGGACCGATGACGCAGACAAGTTCACCCGCATCGGCAGAAACGCTGGCACCGTCGAGCGCGCGGGATTCTCGGTACGCATAAGAAAGGTTGCGGGCTTCCAGTTTCATGCGGCACGGCTCCGTCTTCGGGCCAGGTAGATGAAGAACGGCGCGCCGACAAAAGCCGTTAAAATTCCCAGCGGCAACTCCGTAGTGGTGGCCAGCCTGGCAATATCGTCGACTATCAGTAGAAAAGATGCGCCTATCAACATCGACGCAGGCATGAGTGCCCGGTAGTCGCTGCCTACCAGCATGCGCGCCAGATGCGGCACCACCAGCCCCACCCAGCCAATAATCCCGCTTATCGCCACGCTCGCCGCGGTTGCCATCGTGGCTGCGATTATGACGACGGCGCGCGCCTTCGGAACGTCGGTACCAAGGCTGCGTGCTTCGTCTTCGCCCATGGTCAGCACGTTGAGGCGCCAGCGGACAGAATATAAAACTGCCAGCGCAACGGCTATCAGCGGCCCGGCGTAGGCAAGGTCTCTTGCCCGTATCGACGCCAGGCTGCCCATCAGCCAGTACGTTATTGCCGGCAGAATATTGGCCGGATCAGCCACCAGCTTGAGGAATGAAGTAGCTGAAGTGAAAAGGGATCCCGCGACGATACCCGACAATACCAGCGACAGAAGCGCGTCGCCCCTGAATCCAGCCGCCAACATGCCTACCCCAACGGCCGCCAGCACCCCAAAAGAAAAAGAAGCCGCCATCGTCCCCATAGCCCCGAGCGAAAAAAGGATGGCAAGCGCCGCCCCAAAACCCGCACCGGCAGAAACGCCCAGCACATCGGGTGACACCAGCGGATTCCTGAACAAGCCTTGATACGCAGCACCGGCAGCGGAAAGAGCCGCGCCAACCAGCGATGCCGCAATTACCCTGGGCAGCCTCACCTGGAACAACACGGTCTCAGACTGCGGTGACCAGCTGACCGGAATTTCAACAATCCTGGAGACAAGCAGCTTGAGCACGGTAAACGGACTCAGGGGATACCTTCCCAAAGCGCACGAAACAACGAGGCAGGTAACATAAAGAACGACGAGCGCTACAAGTATGGGTGCCGACCGGATGCTGGTTTTACTCACTCAATGAGTATTTGCACAGCTTAAACCATCTGTCAACACACGACATCCTAACTCACGTGGTCAGCACCGGTTTTACCCGGGTATCCAGCCACTGCAGCGCGGCACGCAGTTGCCCCTCGCTGAAACCCAATGCAAGGTCGTGTACTTCAAAGCCATTGATGGCGGTCTTCCGGTTGGTCGGCAACTTGCCCAGTGACTCAAGCACGGCGGCTCGCTGGGCTTCAAACAGGCGCGGAAGCGACGCGGGAACCATACGCCTGGCAAAATACAGGCGCGACAGGAACTCGAGGCGCAGAACACGCGGACTACAGGCACTTGGTTCTGCAAGCCACGACTCAAACAGGTTGCGGCCTGCCTCTGTAGGCTTGAGTACCCGGCGCGACGCGGCAAGCCCTTTCTCCAAAGGCGCGCCCGAGAGCATCGCGCGGTCTTCAAGCCGCTTCAGGGTGGCGTACATCTGGCTTTCGCTTATGTGCCACAGACCCGCAAGGCTGTCGTTGAAGCGCCTGTACAACTCGTACCCGTGGGCAGGCTCCTCAATCAGAAACCCGAGCAGTATATACTCGGGCCGAACGTCTGAAACCCTGCGCTCGTGCCTGCCACCCGAAGTAGTGCTCATGTTTTCATTACCCCGTCACCCCTCAAAACAAATCGTGTAGGTGGCCTCGCCGTTTCGTTTGATATCGATTGATCCGTTTATCTGGTCAACCAGCAATTCTATCAGTTGCATGCCAAAACCCGAGCGCTTGTCCGCTGCACGCGAATCGGGCAGACCGGGTCCGTTGTCGCTGTATTTCAGGACAACGGTTGTGCCGGTTTTCGATACTGAAAGGCTTATCCGTGGATCAGGCACATCCTTGAAGGCGTACTTGATCGAGTTCGTCAGCAGTTCATTGACTATGATGGCCAGCGGTGAAAGGAGCGGAGCCTGGACGGCAAAGTCATCAATTTTAATTTCTGTCGATATGGCAGGCCTATGGTCGAACATGGCCACAATTTCCTGTACCAGCGGTTCCAGGAAAGCGCTGATATTCAACTCATGCTGGTGATCGGACTGGTACAGCTTGTCGTACAGCACCATCATGCTGTGGACTCGTCCGGCTGCCGTTTCGAGCGCCCGTCTGGACGCGCCTTCCATCTCCTGCAGGGCTTGTACCCTGAGCAGGCTCTCAACCATGCCCATGTTATTCTTGATGCGGTGGTGGGATTCCTTGAGCAGTATTGCCTTTTCCCTGAGCAGGGATTCTACCTTCAGTTCGGCTTTCTTGCGGTCGGTAACATCGTTGAGGCACAATAAAAGTCGCGGTTCACCAAAGGATTCTATGAGCGCCGTCGATCCGAGCATGTAGACATCCCGGCTGTCTGCGCCTTTTACTATCGTCGTGGTGTACTCTATGTTCTGGTGCCCTTTGCCCGTATTTAAAGTATCCTGGATTCCGGCAAGCAATGAACAATCGGGACAAACGGTACCAAAGCCGCAGCCCCGCGCGTCTTCCAGCGCGTTGATGCACCCGAATACTCCGCAGGCACTGCCGCCAACCAAATCCTTTTCAGGCACGCCGGTAAAATCGGTGAATGCCGGATTGGCAAACAGGACCCGCCGCAACCTGTCGACGACGCACATCATCACCGGCGAAGCGTCATAAATTGCCTTGAGCTCAGCCTGGCTTCGGGCCAGTTCGGGTGAAGAATCAGCAAGGTTTCCTGAAACCTTGCTGCGTTGTGATTCCTGGGAACCGTAATTCATGCTTAGAAGCCTCCCGGCTGTTGATCGAGAAATATGGACTTTTTGGGGATTTTATGATCTTTTTAGTGTAGTTTGTGGTACAAAGATTGTCAAACAGTGCTTTGTTCGGCTTGATGGAATTCTCATAGAGTCACAAACCTTGAAACCAGTACTCCTTTCCTTCCACCTCTGACAGCGGTAATTTTCATGCATGCTGCTATGGAACCTTGAATCGAGCTACCTGACCCTTCCTGAAATGTTCTACTCCTTTATTACCACTGATTCTGCACCTTCGCCTGCATGGGTAGTGTTCAATGCCTCCCTCGCGGAAGCCTTGGGAATGGGGTCTGACCCTGTGCTGGAAGATTTGGATATTTTGTCCGGGAACACACCGCCACCGCAGGCAAGGGTGTACGCCCAAGCGTATGCCGGTCACCAATTTGCTTACTTTACCAACCTTGGCGACGGCAGGGCTGCGGTTCTCGGTGAAGTGATCGACCCCAGGGGGAATCGCTGGGACCTGCAGCTGAAGGGATCCGGCCCGACCCCGTATGCCCGCGGGGGCGATGGAAAGGCCGCGCTTGGCCCGATGCTTCGAGAGTACCTGATCGGTGAATACCTTAATGCAGTTGGTATTCCCGCAACCAGGGCATTGTCTGTAGTTTCAAGCGGCCAATCGATACGGCGCGATAGCCTCAAACCCGGAGCGATACTCTGCAGGGTTGCTTCCAGCCACCTGCGGACAGGAACCTTTCAGTACGCGGCCGCCTTGTCGGATGTCAGCGCTTTGAAAGCCCTGGCTGACTACGCCATCAAGCGGCATTATTCCCAGGTTCAGGGCGAGAAGAACCGCTATCTTGCTTTCCTGGACGCTGTCGGTACCGCTCAGGCGGATGTGGTGGCGCGCTGGATGTGCGTCGGCTTTGTGCATGGGGTGATGAACACCGATAACGTAGCAATCAGCGGACAGGCCATCGATTTTGGCCCCTGCGCCTTTCTGGACACCTTTCACAGCGGGCAAGTATTCAGCAGTATCGACAGGGGCGGACGCTACGCCTGGGGGCAGCAATCCGCTGTTGCCGCGTGGAACCATGCCCGGTTAGCCGAGTCATTGCTGCCGCTCTTGGACAATGATCCAGAAAAAGCCGTAAGCCTGGCCCAGGAATCAATAGAACGCTTCAGCGATGTCATGGCAGAAAAACTGACCTCCGGTTTTTCAAGGAAGCTGGGCCTGACCCATAGGCGCAGCGGCGATGAAAGCCTGATTCAGGATCTCCTTTCATGGATGGAAGCTGACAAAGCAGACTTCACCGCCACGTTCTGGGCGCTAACCGAAAAAGCAGCCGGATACAGTGCTCCTTTTCCATTGCCGGAGGACGATTGGTTGCAGCGGTGGTTGCAACGCATCAAGGATGAGACATCGCCCGCAGACATCATGAGTGCTTCCAACCCCAGGATTCATCCCAGAAACAGGCCTGTCCAGGCGGCTCTGGACACAGCCGAACAAGGCGATATGCAAGCATTCCACCGGATTATGGGTGCTCTTGCAGATCCATGGAACCCCGAGTCAGCGCTGCCCGAGCTGGAACCTGAGGCAACAACTGAAAGCAGGCCGTTTAAAACATTTTGCGGAACGTAATGCTGGATTGATCAGGCATTCGACTCCTGGAGTTTCTTGCCAAAATAAGAACCCCAGTCCAGCTTGTCCAGTTCGGTCATGCCATAACGACGGTAAAAAGCCAGACCGTGCTCGTTCTGTTTACCCACACCCAGATGAAAGCCCGTAGAACCCAAGGCATGCAAGCGGTCGCTGAAGGCGTCCATCAGCTTGCTGCCCCAGCCCGAGCCCTGAGCCGCTGGCAGCAGGTCTATGTGCATGTGTCCAGGATATTCCCGGTAAAATGGCGGAAGCTCGAGCGGCGCTGAAAAACGCAGGCGGAGTTTACGTTCCAGCTCTGACAATACCGGCCCGTCACCGTACTGCGCAACTGCCCCGGGCCGCCATGCGCGGTCAAACCAGGCGTTGTATGCCGCGGTATCGGCCACGCCCAGAATATAACCCAGAGGGCGTCTGGCTCCTTCAAACTCGCCTTCCAGGATGAGCACAGCCCGTGCATCATAGTGGGCATAGGGGGCAGCATAATACTGGCCCAGAAGAAAGGGGTCGGAATAAAGCGTGGACGCATCTTTGCCGCTGTTGCCGGTTTTAAGGCATATATCGTACAGATAGGGTAGATCGGTCGGAACATAATCGCGTATGCGCATGAAACATACTTTACGCTATAGACACTTCTGCGGCAAGGTTTCAACAGGTCAGCCAATGTACGCAAGTCGGTCGGCGTGGTCTTTATGGCAACCTTATTGTGGACTAAATCTTATGCAAGCTCCCATTAAAGTAAATAAATATTCACTCACCCCGTTTTTTTCCGCACCGCCGCAAAAAGTCCCCCGCCAAGTATCAAAGCGCCACCCGCAAGGTGGGCCGGTCCCAGGGTCTCGCCCAGGAACAGGAAACCGAACAGCGCGCCGTACAGCGGCAAAGTATTATAGAAGACCATCGCTCCGCCGGCTCCCAGGTACTTTATTCCCGCGTTCCAGCTGAAAAAGCCCAAAGCGGCAGGAACAACGCCCAGATACACGATGATGCCCGCGAGTCCCAGGCTCCACTGCGCGGGGTTTACCGTTGCCTCAAAGACAGCGGCTGTAACCAATAGGGGTAAACCCAGGAATATCGACAGCGCGGTAGCCGACAGCGGCGATCTGTTCCTGACTACTGTGCGCACGGCTACCGAATAGAGCGCCCACATGACGACCGCCACCAGTATCAGCAAGTCCCCTGGATTTACCGTATACCCACCGGCTGCCGCAAATCCACCGG
>JFJP01038293.1_pt1 | contig 18339 bp, 18 predicted proteins | sample 431651 | NCBI WGS metagenome assembly JFJP01 (sample SAMN02602958, study PRJNA72255) | Microbial mat metagenome, whole genome shotgun sequencing project. | biome: fresh water; feature: sink hole; material: water; isolation source: purple microbial (photo- and chemosynthetic) mats found in...
AAATTCATCCCCAAGACCTTTGATGGACCTGACCACTTCTTCAATGGCGGCGGGCGAGATCAGAACGCCTTTTACTTTTGTGATATCATCTGCCCGGCCGATGACACCTCCCCGGATCAGCCTGAAGGTGCGGCCGCAGGAACAGGGCTCTGAATCCCACTCAATAATATCCTTGGAATCAAACCGGATACAGGGCTGGGCAATCCGATCCAGGGCCGTGATGATCATTTTGCCTTTCCGGCCCGGTTCTTCGATGATCTCGCCGGTTTCCAGATCTTCAATTTCCACCAGGAACATGGCTTCATTGACATGCATGCCGCAGGGCTGTTTTCTGCATTCATAGGACCAGGCCCCGATTTCCGTGGCGCCGGAATGATCAAATACTTTTGCACCCCAGGCTTCTTCCATCCTTTTCTTGGTGCTGGGGATACCGGCTCCCGGTTCTCCTGCACAGGTGATCTTATTGATGGAAAGGCTTGCCGGATCAATACCCATCTTGTTTTTTGCGACATCCGCCATATTCAGCACATAGGTAGGAGTCGCCATCATGGCAGTGGCCTTTAATTCCCTGATTTTCAAAATTCGGGACTGGGTATCGAGAACACCGCCCGGAACCACTTCACATCCCAGTTTTTCAGCCGCATAATGCCCTGCCCAGAAGGCCACAAAAATATTGTATCCAAAGGGAATAAAAACCCTGTCATTGGGGCGGTATCCTTGGGCCCATAGGATAAAGGACCAGCATTCCGACCACCATTCCCAGTCCTGCCAGGTATCGGGCTGATAAACGGGCTGACCTGTGGTGCCGCTTGTCTGGCGGAATGTGGAGACCTCTTCCAACGGCACACAAAGTGCGTCCCCATAAGGAAAGGGATCTTTGTTCTGAATTTCCCGCATCATGGATTTTTCAACTTTCGGAATTTTTTTGATATCCTCAAAAGAACGGATATCTTCCAGGGTCAATCCAGCCTTATCATACAAGGCCCTGTGAAATTTTGACCGGGTATAGGCCCAAGCCAGGATTCGTTTGAATTTTTCAAATTGCAATATTTTCAGTTTTTCCCTGGGCAATGTTTCAAGGACCGGATTCCAGTATTCCTGATCATTCATTAATTTCTATCCTTTATCCTAATTTAAAAAAAAAATTATGATTTATCAATAGCCCGGGAAAGAATGGTTCACAAGAGGTATATTCCAGGGGTAAACCAGGTATAAAATATACCTGTTATTTTGATGAGGCCGACAAAAAGGTTCGAAGGTTGACGCTCTGGTTGGTGATTCCGATTTTTTTGCGCATGCTTTTTCGGTAGAATTCAACAGTTTTTTCGGATAGGTTTAAAATCCCGGCAATTTCCTTGGTGCTTTTTCCGAATTTGACCATATTGGCCACCTGGATTTCCGAGGGAGTGAGGTTTAAAAACTGAAGAGACAAGCGGTGCAGAAATGGAGAAACAATATCATGAAGAGTTGATTCCATGATGTCGAGACATCCTTTCTGCCGGTCATCCAGTTCCGACTCCCGCATTCTTTCAACATAAGGAATCACGAGTTCCCGGACATTGAGCAGCATTCTTTCTTCCAAGAGGGTTTTGTCCTCTTCTCTTTTTTTTAAAAGAACCCGCAGGGCCGTATTCACTTCTTCAAGACTCTGGGTCTTGTTTTCAAGTTCAATGGTTCTTTCTTTGACCCTTTGCTCCAGAAAATCCTTTTCTTTTTTCTGTTTTGAAATATCGGTAATAACGGCAAAGCTGCCTTTGAATCGGCCGTCGGCATCAAAATATGGGGTTGGGGTCATGATGGTATGAAGATTTGACCCGTCTTTTTTGATCCAGACGATCTCATAGGGGTCTGTTCCTCCTTTTCTTCTTTTTTCAAGCTGATTCAATAGGATTTTCTTATTTTCGTCATCCAGGAACTGATCGACTTTTTGACCAATGATCTCTTCCCTGGACCTCCCCCACATCCGGCAGAGCATATCATTGGCATAAGTCGTTACCTGGTTTTCATCGATTTCGCTGAGCCCGTCCCCCATGGTTTCCACAAGGGTCCGGTAACGCTGCTCGCTTGTAAATAAGGCGTGCTCCCTGTCAGGTTTTATATTTTCAGTGGACATATTGATTAAAAAATCATTCAATTTTTTTTCCTGCGGTTTTTTCAATCACTGAGATGATCCATTCAGCGATGACTTTTTTGCTAAGGCTCTTGCTTTGTTTTTTCACAAGGCTTAATTCCAGCTCAGCTCTTGCCATGGTTTTATGCCCTCCGGCAGAGCCGAACATGGAAAAGGCGTCTTTGGCAGTATTACCTGCCCCTCTTCTAAGACCATCATTTCGGATGACAATAATGAGCTTTTCTTCATAGATTCCGGATATGATGCTCCAGTTGACCTTTGACAGGGTCTGGAAAAAGTCTGCCACCACCACCAGCTCGTCAGGTTTTGAAATGGTTCCGGCGTGAAAAAATACCCGGTTATTGACAACTTTTCTGTGCTTGATGGCCCTACCCAGAAAATCTAGGTTATCCTGGGTTAAGGTCGCCCGTTCAACCTTTCTAACGATATTATTGTCAGCAAACCGGTAAAGATACTGGAATGCCCTGATATCTTTCAGGGTTGCGCCACGGGTAAAATCCGCCGTATCGGTTTTAATCCCCAGCATCAGGGCTGAGGCAAGTTTTGCAGAAGGTTTTATTTTCCTTGTCTTCAAGTATTCGGTCATCATTGTGGCGCATGCCCCGTAATGGGCCCGGATATCAACATAAGGCGCTTTGTCAGAGGACACGGGATGATGATCAATGATCGCATCGAATTTAAATCCTGAAAAATGCTCATTGTGATCCGGCTGTGAGTCGATAATGACAAAAGTGTTAAACTCTTCTTTTTTAACAGTATGAAGTTCAACCAGCCCGGATTCCGTATGCTCTATCATGGCAAGGTTATCAGGCCGGGTGATCCGGTTGAAATGAGCAATGACGACTTCAGCCGTTTTCCGCCGCAAAAGCCGTCTCACCGCCATGGCAGAAGCGATGGCATCAGGATCGGCATTGATAACCACCAGCACTTTTGAATTTCCGGTAAAAAGGTTAAAAAAGCGTCTGAGCTTTTCCTTGTTGTTCATTGTATCCCCTTTCTTATGTTACCACTGAAAAACAGGGTCAGGGTAATGAAAGCATATCCAATAATCGCAGGGACGGCAAACACACCGTAAAATACACCGAGAGGGGCAAGCACAAGGGCTGTCAGCCAATGGATGCCGATTACGGTGGAAGAATGAAGCCTTATGGGAAAATCATCAAACCGGCAGATCACGGACAGACCACAAAGATTCCAGCCATAAAGAGAGGCAAACACATGCATGTGCAACAGCCATTTGGTCTTTTCCGGGTCATAATCCGGCGACATCTGCAGAAATATATAGGCAATGCCTGAAACAGCCGTGAAAATCAAAAATCCGATCCCTGATGTCAGAAAAAGCTTTTGCTGGATATTGTCTGCAAATTTCGCATAAAGAAAAAACACCGTCACCACGGCCAGAAACAAAGCGGATGTAATGAAAATCTGAGGGATAAACCGTTCAAACAGGATAAAAACGAAAAAGGTGATAACACCCAGCGTAATGGTCCAGAAGCAGATTTCCATGACCACCCGGGTGGATGATCCTTCAATCTTTTTCAGCATGGAAAAGACAAGGGATAAAGTGATCAGGGACAAAGGAAAAGAAAAACCGAGAAAAAACGTATTCAGGGTCAGCTTTTTCATGGTCACAAAATGGAAAAATTCATTGTTCAATATCACGAGACTTGCCATGACAATCCCTGTTGAAAGGCAAAGCAGGGATGCCTGGTGAAATTTATCAGACACCGGTACCCTTTGGCTGAAAAACGCAACCGGTAAAAATGAAAATTTTTCAATCCTGATTTTTTCCACCAGAACGTACAGAAGGATGGATACGGCAATGGTGATGGGATAAATTTTTAAAAATGCGGAAAAAGCATAAATCAGGGATCCTGAGAAAAAAATGAGGGCGGTTTTGGAAATTTTGACCTTTGACTGGGTATAATACAAGAGAATGGTTCCGCCGGTGCAAAGGTTGAAGAGAAAAATATGAAGTCTTTCAAAGCTGTAATTCTCTGCCGGGAAATAGATATGAATAAACCCGAAAGCAAGGGCCGTAATCATCAAGATGGAAAAAAGAATTTTTAATTTGATATCCATGGTAAGCGTTGACCTGTTTTGATTGCTTTGATGCGTTTCATAGGATTATCCTATCTTCCAAGGATGTGTCTCAATGCTGGCACAAGTGTCTCATGATGGAATGAGAAACCGGTCTTTAAAAGCTTCTCCGGATTAACCCGGGCTCCTGTAAGCAGGGTTTCCTTTCCCATCTCCCCCCATAGGAGCCGGGCCAGGAAAGCAGGAAATCTGAAAAATACTTTTTTTGAAAAAACCTTTGCCAGGGCTTGTGAAAATTCCCGGTTTGTGACCGGATTGGGAGCCGTCAGATTCACCGGCCCCTGAATTATATCAGAATTCAATATATGCAGGATACCGGCTATGGCATCATCCATGCTGATCCAGCTCATATACTGCCTGCCGTGTGAGATCGTTACCCCGCAACCGGCCTTAAACGGCAGTTCCATCCTGGCAAGGGCGCCGCCAGCAGGGGTCAGGACAATACCGATCCTGAGCTGAACCGTGCGGACTCCGACTGCTTCTGCCCCGCTGGACGCCTCTTCCCACTGGCGGCAGACCTCTGATATAAAACAGTGACCCTGTGCAGAGGATTCCGTCAGAAAGGCGTCTTTTCCTTCTCCATAAAACCCGATGGCTGAGGATGAAATAAACACTTCAGGTTTTTTCCGAAGGGATTTCATCTTTTCCACAAGAAACCGGGTGGGAATAACCCTTGAATCAAGGATCTTTTTTTTCTGCTCAGGCGTCCATTTTCCCCTTGAAATATCCAGACCGTTTAGATTGACGACTGCATCAAAAGGGCCGGCTCCTTCAAGATCGAGCTGGCCTTTGTAAGGGTCCCAGAAAAGGTCACCCTCCTTTACATTGTTTTTTTCCCTCACAAGACGGATCACTTCATGGCCAGAGGTTTGCAGGAAAGGCACAAGGGCGCTGCCGATGGTTCCGCTTGCACCGGACACCAGAATTCTTTTTTTGCTTTCCCCTGAATGGTTTTCAAGATCATATTTCAGAATCCTGTGGCGATAGCTGAACATCCTGTCAAATTCTTTTTTTGCATATCCGTAAAAAGGCCTGCTCAAAATCCCGAACGGTAGCTTGAACTCCACCTGGTCTTCCATGATCATTCCTGAAGCCCCATTGGAATGAAACCGGTGGGTATGTTCCCATTTGGCAAATGGCCCTTTGATCTGACAATCCTTGAACTCCTGATTTTCCTTATAATCAATATGCTTTGCCACCCATGGCAGGGATATGTTGAACAGCCTGATCCGAAAAGTGACCCGAATCCCTTTTTGGATCCCCTCACCACTCCTGGATATGAGTTTCAGCGGGGCCCAGGGCGGGGTTAATCTTGCAATGGCCCCGTTTCTTTCATGCCATGAAAAAACCTTGTCAACCGGTGCATTAATTTCAGTCTTTTTTATATAAATATCTTTGCCCATAACATTCCTATAAAAACAAATCATTCATTGATTTTGCGGGTCTTATATTATAATAATAATTTTTAAGTTAAAACCCTTTTTAATCGGCAAGGGTTTTATTATTTCAAGGCACATTCTTTGCAATATTAGTGAAAACGGTTCATAACCCGAATGTGCGGGTATGATGTAAATGATTGAGAACAATTAACAGACTATTTTTGGAGGATTTAACATGAGTAAATATGAATGTGTATGCGGCTATGTGTATGACCCTGCAAACGGTGACCCTGACAACGGCATTGCTCCGGGAACTGCATTTGAAAACCTGCCCGGAGACTGGGTATGCCCCATCTGTGGTGCTGCCAAGGATAATTTTGAAAAAATGGATTGAGCCGAAAACAAATTCAGGAGGCACCAAAAACAATGTATAAACCCATAGAAATAGCCGACGGGATCTATTCTGTCGGATGCCGCGACTGGGATATCAGGGATTTTCATGGGTATTCCACCTATGAAGGAACAACCTACAATGCATTCCTGGTTCTTGGCGAAAAAAATATTCTCATTGATACGGTAAAGGAAAAATTTGGAGATGAACTGATTTCCAATATCAGCAGAATCATTGATCCCCAAAAAATCGATATTGTCATCAGCAACCACACGGAAATGGATCATTCTGGGGCGATTCCCAAGGTGCTCCAGACCATTGGAAAGGACAAACCCCTGTATTGTTCAAAAATGGGGGCTAAAAATCTGAAGAGCCATTTTAACCGGGATTTTAATTTCAAGGTTGTGGGAAGCGGGGATGAACTGAAAGTCGGGAACAGAACCATTTCCTTTCTTGAGACAAGAATGCTTCACTGGCCGGACAGCATGTTCACCTATCTTGTGGAAGGCGGCATCCTGTTTTCCAGCGATGCATTCGGGCAGCATTATGCCGGGGATAAATTCTTTGATGATGAAATCGGAGATGAGATCATCCCCCATGCCAGAAAATATTATGCCAACATCCTTCTTCATTTTTCACCCAGGGTTCAGGCCCTTCTGAAGGATGTGACCAAAATGAACCTGAAACTGAACATGATATGCCCGGATCACGGCATCATCTGGCGGGACAACCCGTCAAAAATCATAGACTGTTATGACAAATGGTCCAAACAGGAACCCACAAAAAAAGTGGTTGTGATTTTTGATTCCATGTGGGACAGCACCACAAAGATGGCAAGGGCCATCACCAGCGGTATTGAATCCGAAGATGTGCATGTGAGGCTCATGAACACACGAAAATGGCACAGAAGCGATATCATGACCGAAATCATTGATGCCGGCGCCATTGCCGTAGGTTCCCCTACCCTGAACAACAGTATTTTCCCTGTTATTGCCGACGTCATGACCTATATCAAGGGTCTCCGGCCCCAGAATAAAATTGCCGCTGCCTTTGGGTCCTATGGATGGAGCGGGGAAGCCGTCAATATCCTGAACAAGGAATTTGCCGAAATGAAGCTCGATATTATTGATGAAGGCGTAAAAGTTCAATATGTTCCGGATGAGAATGATCTGAACAGGTGTTTTGATCTGGGCGTAAAGATAGCAAAAACATTAAAGGAAAGGTTGGCTTAAACAGACAGACAACCCCGGAGGAAAACATGACAAACGAGTTTAATGCAGATGATATATTTGAAATGGCTGTAAAAATTGAGCAGAATGGTGCCGTGTTTTATCGGGACGCAGCCGGACACATGGAAGATAAAAAAAACAAAGAATTCCTCCTTGAACTTGCAAGGATGGAAGATGCCCATGAAATGATTTTTGCCAATATGAAAAAAGATCTGACGGAACAGGAGAAACTATCCACAACCTTTGATCCTGAAAATGAAAACATACTCTATCTCAAGGCATTCACCGATACAAAAGTATTTTTCAAAAAGGAAAAACCGGAAAACAGTTTTAAAAATATTTTAGGCTGTGCCATCCAGACGGAAAAAGATTCCATTGCCTTTTATCTGGGGATAAAAGATCTGGTTCCTGAAAAATCCGGTAAATCAAAGATTGATGCCGTCATCAAAGAAGAAATGAGCCATATCCGGCTTCTTGCGGGGAAATTGACCGAACTTCACTAAAAAAACTGAAAACAAAAACCCCCTTCTGAAAAAACACAGCAGAGGGTTTTTGTTTTCAGATAAGATCTATTATGATTTCCAGAGACCGTGAAGGTTGCAATAGGCTCTTGCAACCACTTTTGCTGCATCAGTTTTAAATTCAGCCCTGGGTTCACTGGTCGGAGTCAGCATCTGTCTTTGAACGAGGAGATTATCCTCGGATGCAAGCTCGATCCATTCAATCCAGTGTTCATTGGTCATAGGATGGGCCACGCTGCCTATCTTTACCACATATCCGCCCTGGATTTTTTCAATCACCGGCACATGTTTTTCCCTTGATGCATCCACCGTATTCTCTACCAGCCGGTCCATGGGCTGGCCGCAACACATAACAGGTGGTTTTTCGCCGTGAAGAACCTGTACAATGTTTCCACATTTGCCGCATTTATAAATACCCAATCGTTCAGCCATTGACTATCTCCTTTCTTTTTGTATTAATGAATTGTTTATATATATGCCATCTAAAGCTTATTTTCCACAAAAAAATTCGGATTTTTTATGCTCATCAAAGCCCCGATCATTTCTTGCGTTAATTCCTCTTTGTCCTTTGTCACTGCTTTAAATACAGAAGCCATCTGGTAATAAAGTTCATTTTTAGATCTTAAGGCAAAGTATGTATTGATTTCCTGATTCTTTTTAAATCTTTTTTTCTTTTCTGTTTTAGGCGCTGCCATATGTGATCCCTCCTGAATTTATTCTTACTATACATGACTACAGCAAACATCATACCAGATGGGTAAAAAACTTCCATTTTCCTCAAACCCTTCTTGAACAGGCGATGGGCAAAGCGTAGAACCGATGCAAACAGATATAACCGAGCTTGAGACAGTTATGTCTCAATTTTTATTTAAAATAGGCAATACCGGTGACGACCAAACAGTATATTTATCGTTTTTTCAGTTCTCTATTGACATTGCCTTTGCTCATATTCTATGGCTTCACAACTATTTTAATGAAAAAAGAGAGGGAAAAATGAAATGGTTTAAATTTAGCCTTGTAATTCTGATCTTCCTGTTTATTTGCGGTCTTATCGCATTTTTCTGTCTACCGCTTTTAAATGATTATCAAACCAAAGGTGAGCTTCAGTTGAAAGGGCTAAATGACAAAGTTGTCATCCAGAGAGATGAAAACGGGATGGCTTATGTTCATGCGAAAAATACCGACGATACTATCATGGCCCAGGGCTTTGTCACGGCCCAGGACAGGCTTTTTCAGATGCAGTTGACCCGTCTGGTCATTCAGGGAAGAGTCTGTGAGCTGGCAGGACCTGTGGCTAAAAACCTGGATATCCGCATGAGGACTATTGGCCTTTACCGGATGGCTGAAAAGCAGGAAAATATCCTGAATGATAAAACCAGGGCCTTTTTTCAAAAATATGTGGCCGGTATCAATGCCTTCATTGATGCCTGTCCTGAAGATATCCAAGCGGAATTCAAACTTGCCGGCATCAAGGCTGAAAAATGGACTATCGCAGATTCTTTAGGTATCCTCTATTATATGGGCTATTCAACCGCAGCCAATCTCGGCACTGAAATCACGGCCCAGATGCTCCTTGAAACCCTGGGATATGAGACCGCCTCCCGGCTCATGCCGGTGAATATCAATGCTGATGACCCGAAAGATACCGGAGATTTTGCCATGCCGCCAAGGGAAAATCTTTCGGCCTCATTACCCACTATCCGGGAGCTCAGCGCCTATGCCCAGAATGGAACCCTTCGTGTGGGGAGCAATAACTGGGCTGTCTCCCCTGCCCTTTCCGCCACAGGCAAAGCGGTGTTGTGCGGCGATCCCCATCTTGATCCAAGAATTCTGCCGGGCGTGTGGTATCCCATTGGCTTGATCACGCCGGATTTCAGGGCTGTCGGGGTGAATATTGCCGGAATTCCCGGTATGTCAATCGGGAGGACCGATCATATTGCCCTGTCTGCCACCAATAATTACGGCGATATGCAGGATCTTTACATTGAAACCCCTGATCCTCAAAACCCGGACAATTATCTGGAAGGCGAGACTTCCATCCCCTTTGTCAGGATTAATGAAACCCTCAGGATAAAAGATAAAAATGAACCGGACGGATTCATAGAAGAGACCGTCACCATCCGGTCAACCCGAAGAGGGCCTATTGTTTCCGGCACTCTGGAAGGCTCCACCACAGACAAACTCATCAGTATGCGGTTTGCCCCTCTTGAATCCATGGAACCAGCCATAGGTCTGATGGATGTTCTGACGGCAAAAAACAGCAGGGAACTTGCAACCGCCTTAAAACAGGTTTCCATGGGATGTTTTAACTGGATCTTTGCCGACGCAGACGGCAATATCGGTTTCCAGGCCTCGGGCAAAATCCCTATCCGCTCCAATGGCGACGGCACCTTTCCTTTCCCGGTCAAAGATTCCTCCGACAACTGGACCGGGTGGATCCCGGCAGACGAAATGCCCTCAGCCATGAACCCGGATAAAAACTGGCTTGCTACGTGCAACCAGAAAACCATAGGTCATAACTATCCCTATTATTATTCCTCCTATTTTGCCCCTTCCTATCGTTACAGAAGAATTTCGGAACTTATGGCAGCACCGGGTAAAAAATCCATTGATGATTTATGGTCTTATCAGAGGGATGTCAAAAACCTGATGGCACAGCGTATCGCGCCCATCATGGCCCAAAGCCTGTCAAAATATGAAGATACCAAGGTTCTGGGTAAAATTCTGTCAGACTGGGATTTCACCGACGACCCGAAAAAAGCCGCGCCCGCCGTCTTTCAAGCCACTTACCGGTTTTTTGCCATGATGGTGGTTGAGGATGACCTTGGCCCGGAAAAGGCCATGACCCTCTTAAACAACTGGTATTTCTGGCAGGAAAAACTGGAACGGATGATTTTGGCCGGGGATGACCCCTGGTTTGACGATATCCGGACAAAGGATAAGACCGAAACCATGGAAGACCTGTTTCACCTCGCCGCCGTCAAGGCAAAGGATTATTTGAACCCGACTCTCGGGCCTGATCCTGAAAAATGGCAATGGGGAAAAGTGCATACCCTTGAACTGGTCAACCCCATCCGGAGGAGCGGCGCGGGAAAAGCCCTACTCGGGTCCGGACCCATGCCCATGGGTGGGTCAGGTGAAACCCTTTACCGGGGCTGGTATGATTATGACAAACCCTTTGAGGTCACCCATTGTGCGGCCCTTCGCATGGTAACTGACTTTTCCGACAATGATAAAATCCTGGCTGTCCTGCCTGGTGGGGTGACCGGTAGAACCTTTCATCCGCATCAGAAAGACCAGATCGAAACTTTCATGATGGGTGGAAAAAAATACTGGTGGTTCAGCGACAAAGCCATTGATGAGCATGAAATATCAAAAATGACCCTGATGCCGTAAATCGCTTTTTATACTTGAGAAGGACTTTGAATTCATCCTATGATCATTCCCCGATGATTTTGACAAGGACCCGTTTTTTTCTTCTGCCGTCAAACTCACCATAAAAAATCTGCTCCCAGGTGCCGAAATCAAGCTTTCCTCTGGTGACGGCAACTACAGCTTCCCTACCCATGATCTGCCGTTTCATGTGGGCATCTGCATTGTCCTCGCCCACATTGTGACGGTACTGGGAAACCGGTTCATGGGGAGCCAGTTTTTCCAGCCAGCGATCATAGTCATGATGGAGGCCTGCTTCATCATCATTAATGAATACAGACGCCGTGATATGCATGGCATTGACCAGCACAAGACCTTCCATGATGCCGCTTTCATCGACACAGTGCTGAATTTCCGGTGTAATATTGATAAACGCCCGTCTTGTCGGGACTTCAAACCAAAGTTCTTTTCTGTAGGTTTTCATTTAAAAAGGCTCCTCTATGTTTGTGTGTTTTTTTAAACTTAACCATAAAGAAAAATATTTTACAAGAAAAGGGATGGGTTATTAGGGATCGAAACCTTGACAAAACACGGAAAAAAACCCTAAATTATGCCCATGAAAATTCTTCTGACAAATGATGACGGATACAATGCCCCCGGAATTCTATCACTCTATGAAGCACTGAGCGTCGCACATGAGGTTCTTCTGATTGCACCGGACAGGGAAAAAAGTGCTGTGAGCCACGGCATCAGCCTGAATCAGCCCATGCGGATTCATAAAATAACCCTGGACAACGGCAGTCAGGGATATGGCATCACCGGAACCCCGGCCGACTGTGTGAAACTCGGGCTATTTGAGCTTTGCCCGTCACAACCGCCGGACCTGATCATTTCAGGGATTAATCCCGGCTGCAACACCGGGGTGGATATCAATTATTCAGGCACGGTGGGTGCAGCAAGAGAAGGCGCACTGAACCAGATCTTAAGCATGGCGGTCTCCATCCGAAGATCAGATAAAATAATGGATCTCCAGGGCATGTCCCGGTTTATTGCAGGGCTTTCGGAAAAAGTTCACGATTTTGATCTTCCGCCCGGAACCTTCCTGAACATCAATGCGCCGGACATTCCCATCGATGGGGTAGAGGGCGTCCGGATCACCCGGCAGGCCCAGGACAATGTTTCAAAACAGTTTGAAAAACGGGTCGACCCCAAAAACAGGTTTTATTACTGGTATGGGGATGTCAACCGGATTACGGGTGAAACTGATACAGACGTCAATGCCCTGTCTCAGAACTATATTTCCATTACCCCGATTCAATGCGATAACACGGATTACAGGACAATGGAAAAACTGACATCCATTCTTGTGGATGATTAAAAAGCAGGCAACGATGTTATTTATTTCAGATCAAATCAGTATCTCTGAAAATGAAATTCGTTTTGAAGCTATCCGGGCCCAGGGCGCCGGAGGGCAGAACGTCAATAAAGTGTCCAGTGCCGTTCATTTACGATTTGATATTCACCATTCAAGCCTGCCCGATAGTTTAAAAGAAACCTTATTGACCCTGAGTGACCGGAGAATTTCAAAGGATGGGGTCATCATCATTAAGGCCCAGCGGTTTCGCAGTCAGGAAAAAAACCGGGAAGATGCCGTCAACCGTCTTCTGGTATTGATTTCAAAATCCATGACCACTCCAAAAAAAAGAAAGCCTACCCGGCCTTCCAGAGCTGCCGGGAAAAAGCGCCTGGATGAAAAAACACTGCACGGGAAGATAAAAAGCCTGAGAGGCAAGGTAATACCTGAAGAATAACATGAAAAACATCATCAAATTTCTTGACTTGAATGAAAATCTATGGTCTATCTGGACGGCAAAGGGAGAAAACAGATGAAATACAGCCTGACAGACAGATATTATTCTTATTCAGTATATTATTATACAGGTCTGCCTGTCCGGCGTTAGCGTTGATATAACAATAAAAGCCGCAGGCAGCAAAAGCCTGCGGCTTTTTTATTTTCAGCCGTGGGCATTTGTCTGAATCCTGCCAAAGGAGAAGACCATGAACCAGACCTATGATATTAATGTAAAAGCCTTTAAACACCTGATCTCACCGGCTGCCATCAAAAAAGAACTGCCCATCACCGATGATGTTGCTAAAATCGTGATTAAAGGCCGAAAAGATGTTGAAGCCATTTTACAGAAAAAAGATCCCCGCCTTCTTGTGATTGCAGGACCCTGCTCCATCCACGACATTGATGCCGCCCTTGAATATGCTGAAAAGCTGAACATCTTGAGAGACGAGGTAAAAGACAAGATCAACCTCATCATGCGGGTATATTTTGAAAAACCCAGGACCACGGTGGGGTGGAAGGGTCTCATCAATGATCCGTTTCTGGATGAATCCCATAATGTAGATGAAGGGTTGAGGCAGGCCAGATCCCTTCTCATCGATATCAATCGCATGGGATTGCCCACTGCAACCGAGCTTTTAGACCCCATCACACCCCAGTATATTGACGGACTTCTCACCTGGGTGGCCATTGGCGCCAGGACAACCGAATCCCAGACCCACCGCGAATTGGCCAGCGGCCTTTCCATGCCGGTCGGGTTCAAGAACAGCACTGACGGAAGCCTTGATTCCGCCATTAATGCCATTACCGCAGCCGGCACACCCCAGACCTTTCTGGGTATCGACCCTGACGGAAAAGCCTGTGTAGTCTGTACAACGGGCAATCCTTATGGCCATCTTGTCCTGAGAGGCGGCCCCAGCCCCAATTATGATCCTGTCTCCATCGGAAAAGCCCTTGAAAAGCTCAGCCGGAGGAACCTCCTGGATGCTTTGATGATAGACTGTTCCCATGACAATTCAGGAAAAAAATTCAAGGGCCAGCCCTTTGTTTTTAAAAGTACACTGGACCAGCGACTCGACGGCAATACAGGCATCATTGGCCTTATGCTGGAAAGTAACCTGTTTGAAGGCAGTCAGAAATGTGATGGGCATGTAAAGGAAATGCAATATGGTGTTTCCATTACAGATGAATGCATCTCTTTTGAAACCACACAGAATCTTATCCGCTGCGCTATGAAAAGGTTATAAATGGAACAAACCGCCTATGAAAAAAGAGTAAAACGAAGAATCAGCGGCCGGGAACACGATTTTTTTATTGTCTGTTCGCCGGGACTGGAAACCATCTGCCGCTCTGAAATGGTCGCTGCCGGGTTTCCGGATAACAGGATGAACCTCATTGAAGGCGGAATCGAATTCAAGGGCAGGGTTTCCGATTGTGCCGCCATGAACCTTAATTTGAGGAGTCCGTCACGGATTCTTTTACGAATTGGCCGGTTCAAGGCCGATTCCTTTGAAAAGCTTGAAAAAAAAATCAGGGCCATCGATTTTACCCTTTTTCTGCCGAAAAACTGTGACCTTAAATTTTCCGTCACAGCCAGAAAATCGAGGCTTTACCATTCCGATGCCATTGCCGAACGGTGTGAGGCCGTCATCCTGGACCAGCTCAGATCAGATGATACCTTCACAGCCCAAAACCCGTCAACCCAGACGGTTTTTATCCGGGCTGACCAGGGTGAATTTCAAATTTCCCTCGATAGCACCGGTGAGCTTTTGTTTAAAAGAGGCGTCAAAAAAAAAATAACCCCGGCACCCTTAAGAGAAAACCTGGCCTTTGCCATGCTCTTCTGGGCCGGATTTACTGCTGGAGATATCCTTTTAGACCCCATGTGCGGATCAGGCACCTTTTCCCTTGAAGCCGCCATGATCAAGGCAGGGCTGCCGTCCGGCTTTTTCCGGTCCTTTACCTTTGAATCCTGGCCGAGCTTCAGCCCCAGGGCCTTTGCCCACTTGAAAAAACAAACCGAGGAAAACAGGGTATCGGTATCTGAAAAACAGATTTTTGCCTCGGATATGGATGATCATGCCCTTGCCGTGATGCAACAGAATATGTCCGGTCATGACTTCTGCCGGACCATCGACCTTTGCCAAAAAGATTTTTTCTCTCTGAATCTTTCCACGATCCCGCCCGAAAAAAAAGGAGTCATCATGCTGAATCCTCCCTATGGCAAACGGCTTGAGGAAAAAACCAATACAAAGGCCTTTTACCGGGAAATCGAAAAAAAACTCCTGTTAGATTTCAAGGGCTGGCGCCTCGGGATCATCCTTCCTTCAAAGGAAACCCTGCCGAATCCTTTGGTCAGGCTTCAACTGAAACCCATTTTCCACGGCGGCCTGAATCTTTTTGCCGGGATCGGTATTATTTGAAATTGTTGGTCGCCGGTAATGAAATATATTAGACACTTTAATTTTTCAGCCAATTCAATCCTTATAATCGAATTATTCTGCGATACAACGCACCGAAAACCCATCTTGACGGTAGTGGTAGTTCGTGTCGGCGTAGCTGCTACGGAAGTAAAGGCCCCACGCGTGGCTGCTGGTACTCTCCATACTGGCCCAGTAAAGGCCGTCGTAGCCACGGTAGTACAATGAACCGTCGGTGTTGGACCGGTAGCCGGCCGCCGGGAGCATCAGGGCATCACCAAAAAACCGGGCACTGCTGTAGTTGGTATGGTTGTCCGCGTCAGTTGACCATGTGCCCACAATACTTTGGGTGCTATTATTTATGACACCCGCCCACTGGCTTTGGGTAGGCACCCGGTACCCGGCAGGGCAGGGATCATTGGCGGTTTTAGCTGCATCAGACCAGGAACCTTTGGGAGCAGATGTTTGGGCCCACCCGCTGATGGAAGCGCTGTTGACTTCAGTTACTCCCGAATCAGTGGGGCCATGGGCAAAGTTAGCAGTATTGGTATTATACCACTGGCTGGAAGACGGGCCTTTCCGGCCCCATTGCCAGTACCCGCCGTTCAGTCGCCAGGATGGAGTGAAGGGATCATCATTGGTGGTTTTGCCGATGGCGGCCAGATTGTAGCAGTCAAACTGTTTCCATAGATTCGGAGCCACGTAGGCACCGCATTTAAGGCTTGGGCCGGGAGCCGCCTGGCTGATGGTATAGGTTTTCCCTGCTATAATTATCGAGCCACTCCTTTCGGCACCAGTGTTGGCATCTACCGTTACTGAAATTGCCCCTGTGCCTGTTCCAGTTGTTGATGACAGACTAACCCAAGATAGCGTTTCAGAGGCTGTCCAGGTACAGCTTGAAGTTGGAGCCGTTACTGAAATCAAGCTGGTGCCACCGCTTGAGGCAAAACTGCCGCTGGTGGATGAAATGCTGTAGGTACATAAAGCAGGACCGTTAAAGAACCTTCTGGCAGCAGTCCATCCGCTCCAGCCACTGTTGCTGCCGGCACGGACCATCCAGTAATAATTGTCTCCGTTGTTTGTCAGGCTGGTCAGAGTGTAGGAAGTTTTATTACCGATGTTTTGGTTGATAACAACGACATTATCGCTTGTCCTGCGTGCCCATAGCCAATACTGGGTCGCTCCGGGAGAAGTACTCCAGGATAAATTGGCCGAGGTGCCTGCCACATTGGCATTACTGGCCGGTGAGCTGAGGATCGGTGGCGCAGGTTCACCAATTGCCTGACACAGTCCCGGAACAATTAAAAAAGCACAAAAAAAGAAAAATAGTTTAAAGATTTTTTTCATTATAGATGCCTTTTATTGAATAGCACTTCTTAAAATGAGCGTGGATTACTGTCCTCGCAACCCGGCTGTCATAACGACCCACTCGTTACGTTCCGTCCCTGTTTCAAAACAGGTTTGATTTTGTCATGGATCATTCATTGATTTTTTTAATCCCGTAGCAAATTCAAAATGGCATGTCAATCTTTAAAAAAATTCAATTATATGGGAAAGGTCATCTATGATAATATCGTGATGGACCCTCCCAGACATTCCAATTACTTTCATAAAAAATGGATTTGCAGCTATTAACGGTTTCTCCTCTGCCTTTTTCTGTGTTCTCCTCAATATCCCGCGGATTGGCTCCGACTTCCGCCCAGAAAAGATTTGCTCCGGCGATGGCGCCCAATGTGCAGGGCTCATGGGTACAATTACCTATGACAGATCGCGGCATCCCCAACCGGGTAACAGCAACGATCTGAGCCATACGCAATTCGCTGATGGCACCCCGTTCGGCCATCGCGGTTCCGGGGATGGGGATACGTCTTGCGGCACCGCTGAATGATGGATTGAAAGAGGCTGTAAATTGTATCATTTCAGCAAGCTCCGCATCGGTATGTTCCGGACCCACCGGTTCGACACATGTCCCAACCTTAAGACCGGCTTCCAGAAAATTGGAGATGCTCTGCTTTCTTTTTTCTGCTGAAAGGTCTGTATCCGTTCCCTCACGCAGGCGCAGAGCGTGGTAAACGCCTGAAACCCCGGCATCCTTAAGTCTGATTGCATTCTTGAGAGTGAGGTCACCTACGTTGGCAATCAATGTCGTTTCCGGTTTTAAGTTTCTTCTGACTTCTTCAGCCAATTCTACGTATCTTGAAAAGGAATACTGAGCAGTTGACATCATAAACACCGCATTCGCGCCATCTGTCTCGAACTGACGGGCATATGCAACAGCCTGCTCGGGTGTTAATTCCATCGTCTTGTCGAATACACCATTGATCTTTGCGAACGAACAGAACAGGCAATTACAGGAGCATGGTGATAAATTGATGGCAAATTGAGCATGGACTTCTGCCTTTCCTTTGGAGAGTTCCTTTGAAAGTCGGTTTGCCTCCGCCATCATCATATATGTTTCGGGAGAATCCGGCATGAGGCCAAGCAGATAGATGATTTCTTCCTTAGAAAGAACATCACCTGATTGAGTTTTTTTTAATATTTCTTCTGTACGCATGGTTTAGTTCCTTATGATTTCTGATGACATCGAACGATGAACTTTTTATTGATGGGATTTATATCTTTTGTGCCCTGGCTTTGCAAGGATAATCCCAACTCGGGGGTATTTCAGTTTTCAAATAATTTTTTGTGCTTCTCGTTACAAAAAGTATTTTCCTAAAAGTTGATATGTTTTCCAGCGGAAACATTCATCTATGTCAATGCAAAAATGCGAATCGGACATTGTTCCGTTTGTTTTTCCAAGTCAGGAATATGGTCAGGGCTGGTATTCCGGAACGTGTTGCTATGATGGTGTCCGGCCATAAAACAAGGTCTGTGTTCGACAGATACAACATTGTCAATGATGCGGATCTGAAGATGGCAAGCGCAATGCAGGAAAAATACCTGGAAA
>JFJP01027164.1_pt1 | contig 18335 bp, 33 predicted proteins | sample 431651 | NCBI WGS metagenome assembly JFJP01 (sample SAMN02602958, study PRJNA72255) | Microbial mat metagenome, whole genome shotgun sequencing project. | biome: fresh water; feature: sink hole; material: water; isolation source: purple microbial (photo- and chemosynthetic) mats found in...
ATTCTTATCAACACAGAAAAAAATCCTTATAAACCAAAAATTTTAATAAGTTTTTTGATAATTTCAAAACATCTTATTTACCTTAATATGGCAGAAGAACAAAACGCCGCAGTCATTATTGATAATGGTTCTGGTATGTGCAAAGCCGGAATTGCTGGTGATGATGCTCCAAGAGCTACATTCCCTTCTATTGTTGGTCGCCCAAAAATGCCAGGGATCATGGTTGGTATGGATCAAAAAGACACCTATGTTGGTGAGGAAGCCCAGGCCAAAAGAGGTGTTTTAACTTTGAAATACCCAATTGAGCATGGTATCATTACCAATTGGGATGATATGGAGAAGATCTGGCATCATTGTTTCTTCAATGAGCTTAGAGTCACCCCTGAAGAGCATTCAGCCCATTTAACTGAAGCCCCAATGAACCCAAAACAAAACAGAGAAAAGATGACTCAAATCTTATTCGAAACCTTCAATGTCCCAACCTTCTATGTGTCCATTCAAGCCGTCTTGTCCCTTTATGCCTCAGGAAGAACCACTGGTATCGTCTTGGATTCTGGTGATGGTGTCACACACACTGTTCCAATCTATGAGGGTTACAACTTACCCCATGCCATCATGAGAATTGATTTGGCAGGAAGAGATATGACTGATTATTTAGTCAAATTATTGTCAGAAGTCGGACAAAGCTTCGCCTCATCAGCCGAAAGAGAAATTGTTAGAGATATCAAAGAAAAATTATGCTATGTTGCCCTCGATTTCGATTCTGAAATGAAAACTTTCGCTGAATCCTCTGCAATGGACAAAACCTACGAATTGCCTGATGGTAACACCGTCACTGTTGGCAACCAAAGATTCAGATGCCCAGAAGCCTTATTCCAGCCCATGAAATTAGGAAAGGAATTCGCTGGTGTTCATGAATTGACCTTCCAATCCATCATGAAATGCGACGTTGATGTCAGAAAAGATCTTTATGGTAACATCGTCTTGTCTGGTGGTACTACTATGTTCCCTGGTATTGCTGAAAGATTGAACAAAGAAGTTGTCGCTTTAGCTCCTTCAAGCATGAAAATCAAGGTTATTGCTCCTCCTGAAAGAAAATACTCCGTCTGGATCGGTGGTAGCATCTTGAGCTCTTTGAGTACTTTCCAAACCATGTGGATCACCAAGGCTGAATATGATGAATCTGGTCCCGGAATTGTCCACAGAAAATGCTTCTAAAAGCATCGCATAGGAATAGAGTTTAATAATTTGAATTGAAAAAAAAACTTAAATCAAATCAAGATTTCAAAAAAAAAAAAAGTTTATTATTTTTTATTTTATTTTTTTACAAGAAATAATTATTAGAAGTTCAATTTTTAGCCTCAATTTTTTTTAAAAAAGTTCTATTTTTTAATGGGGTTCATTTGTAAAGCAGCACTTGGATGAAGTCCAAGAATTTCTAAAGAATCTGAGGAATCCTTGTTGAAGGTTGTCTTTTGGAAATTGCTAAGTAGTTCAAACTTTTTCTCATCGCTAAACAATTATTTACAAATGAATTGTTAAAAGAAATAGATAAATATTACCAAAAAATAGCAATCATTTCGTAAACAACTTTCATAGTCTCATTGGGTAAAAGCTTAAGAATAAAGGTTTTTTTGCCGTCTTCGGTTCGGATTTTTAAAGTTGTTATATTAGTGCTTTCCTTTTTCGCTTTGAGATTTTCTGATTCTAATTCCAAAACTCCATCTTTGAACACTTTTATTTAAATTAATTTATCAATAAATTAAGCAAATAATAAAAATCAATTAAAAATTACATAATGTTTCATCAATTTTTGTATTTGAAGTTTGGCCTTCAATTTTTTTCGCGATTTCATCTCTTACAGCAACAATCTTTCCATTTTTGATGTAATTCTTAGGAAACTGATTTAAGAATTCATCTTTATTCAATGGCTTGAGACAGTCTTCGTCAATGCTGTTCAAATCCCCATATTTGCTTTTTTTTGAAGCCGCATAAACCTCCTCTATTTTATCGACTGTTTTAAAAAATACCCCATTGGGATATTTTTTTTTCAGCATCATTGGAAAATATCCATCCAAAACATCTTCTAAAATTTGCTAAAAACAAAGAAAATCCATTTTTTAAAAAAGAATTTTAATTACTTGCGCTTCTTTTGATGAATATGGATAAAATGGAAACCCTTGAATAACTATTCCATTTTTAAAAAATCCAATAACTAAAGGGTCTAATTTTTTTATTTTGAATGCGCCATCCTTGTCTTTGACAACCTGATGAGACCCATCTTTTTCTTTGAAAATCAACTTTATTTTCAAAATATTTATAATTAAAATTTAAAAAACCCATGACAATATTCAGTTCATCAATTCTTCGAACTACAACATTCATATCAATTTCTCGGGGAAGGTTGCTTTTATATATAGGTTTTGCACAATCCAATTCTTTTTTGAGATCTTCGATATGAAACTCCCCTTCTTGAGCTTTGTTTTCTCCTACCCATTTCAAACCATAATCCTTTAAAAAGCTTTCCATTTCGGTGATTTGTTTTTCATATTTTATGTTTTGTTCCTAAAAAATTATTTGGTTCCTTTAGGTTTTATGTTTGGATTGACCTTTATTTTTTTCATTTGTTCTAAATCATCTTTATTGCTCATCGATTTATGCAATTCTAACTCTTCATTCAGTAGATTGATTGTCTTCATCTTTTTTATTTTTTACAAAATTATCCATTGAATAATTTATTTTTTAAGAGAAAAAACTTTTTCTTTAAGTTCTTCCCTTTGATTATGACATGTTCCTTCTAATTTTTTTAAGCGAGCTGCCATTGAATTCATTAAATCTGAGTCAGCTTTAGCCGGAGGCTTTTTATTATTTCCTAATATAAAAACTGAATATTTTTTGTTCTCTTTTTATTTTATATACCATATGTTATTGGAGGAGGTGTATTATCACGTAATAATTTGTCAATCAATTCATTTTTTTTCAAGCCTCCTTTTGCAATTCCTGCCTCTATGTTTTATTTTCTAACACTAAATTTTAAATGAAAAATTACTAATATTGTTCACTGTATTATCACTGTATAATCTTTCAATTAATTCGTTTTTTTTTGAATCAACTTTTCCATTTTCTGACTCTAAAATATTTTTCTACCACAATTTATAATAATTATAAAAATAACTAATATTGTTCTCTTGCATTAAATTTTTCACTATATTTTTGGCTAAGTTGTCATCAAGAAGATTTTCCAGATTATTGTTCCCAACTGCTAGTTTACCTGCATTATTTAAAATTGTATTAAGATCTTTATTGCTTCCTTTTCTGATTATTGCGTTATTAGAAAGATTATTGTTATTGTTTGAAGGTAAAGAAGAATTTTCAGTATGTTTTTCTTTATCATATGTCTTGAGACTCTTATTCACAGTCCATGAATCTTTGATATTAAATTCTGCATTATCTTCTTTTCGAAACATTTTTTTAAGTTTGTAATTTTTACAAAAAAACTTGAATTAAATTTTTTTGGTGAGTTATAAAAAATTTTTAATTTTAATAAAATTTTGAAATGAATTCAAATCTAAATAATTTTTTAGAAGGAAAAAAGTAATTCTTTTGATGAATTTTTATTCATATGAAAAAAAAATTTTATAGGAATTTTAATTATTTTCTTTCGGTTGATTTGACTGGAGAATGAGCATTTCTTGAAAATTTCTTTATGCCATCCCACTTGCTCATGAGATCATTGATCGCTTCATTCATCTAAAATAGAACAAAACCATAAAATTTAAATTTAATAGGAGGAAAATTTTTACTTGATTATTTGAGTTCGAGATTTTGCTCAATTCTGCTAAATCCACATTATGCAAATCATCATCCAATTTTACCTTTATATAAAAACAAACTTTTTTATTTGAATTTTTAATTAAAAATCACATGTTCTGCAAAATGCTTAAATGAAGCATTTAATCCATTGTATTCCTTTTGAAGTTTCTTTAATTCTAAATGCAGTTTTTCTCTATCTTCTTTCAATTCCCCAATCTACAATTTCAATAATTTTGAATCATTCAATAATAATGAATTAATAATTATAAGCTTCTCTTCAATAAATACCTTTAAGAATTCTTCCTTGACTTTTTCTTTATATTCGAGATATTTTTGTTTGGCTGGCATTAAATCTTGATTTAAATCACCAATTCTTGTGTTTAGCCTTTAAAATAAAAATATTTCAATAAAACCAATAATTCTCTTAAAAAAATCAACTCTTCATTCTGATTTAAAACATCATTCAAATATGAAACTTTGTGGTACATTTCTGTTTTTAGTTTCTTCATACCGCCATCAGCTTTTTCGAATTTGATTTTAAGCTCATTCAAAAGATTTTCTTGGGTTTTGTAAAATTCTTGCAATTTTTTTAATTCTGCTGACTCACTTTCTTTCAATTTTTTTTCGATTTTCAAAGCATTAGTTTTTTTCTAACATCAAATCAATTTAATATTTTAACATAATTATAAAAAAACCAGTTCTTCTAAATCTTCTTTAGCTTTTTCTATATCATCCGCTAATTTTCTTCTTTCTTCTCCATCTGTTTCTTTTTGTTTCACGCTTAAAACTTGAAGATGTTCTAATTCAAAAGCCTTATAATTTATATCATCCAATTCTTTTTCTGTTTCTCTTAATCTTGCCTAAATAAACCTTTGTTATTTTTTCTTTTTCTTTGATATAATACCTTTAATCTCTCATTTTCTTTTAAATTTTCTTGGTATTTGAAGTTTTTTTTCATTTCCTCTTTTTTCAAATTCTTCAGAACTTTGTCAAAATAAGAAAAAAAAATAACAAAATACAATATCCTCTTCTAATTTCACAATGTAATTTGTTTTGAATTCATCATCATCAATATACATTTTCTCCTCCTCTTTAAAGAGAAAATCAGTCAAATCTTTGTTCATTTTTTTCAGGTCTTGCTCTTTTTTCTTTTTCTATTGGTAGTCGTTTCTTTTAAAAATTTTAGCAATTAATTAAAAAGTTACTGAATGTTCATCAGAGACTTTTTCCAACAATTTTTTTATATTAATTATTTTATCTTCACAATCCTCTTTTTTCACTTGTTCGATATTATATTTGCTTTTCAAACTAAAAAAAATTGGTTATTTTTTTGAAAATAAAATTCTTTTATTTAATGAAGTTTATTTATTTTTGTAAAGAAAGGGTTATTATACTCATTGATCACGTTTTCGAAATAGTCTATCATATCATCATGTGTTTTTTTCATTCCTTCTAATTTCTCTAACAAATATTCTTTTTCTGCTTCAGTTCTTTTGGTTTCATTTTCTGCCATTAATAGTCGAGTTTGGCTTTTCTATAAATAACAATAAAAACAATATTCTTATTTATATAAAAAAACAGCGATTAGTTGATCCATTGATTCCCTTAGCATTTTATATTTGCTTTCTGAATCAATAAGATGGTCCATAATAGGTCTTCCCTCTTTAGATAAAAGACCAGCAACCCCCAATTTCCCTTTTTCTTCATCTTGTTTTTCTTTACTTTTTTGTTAAATAATAAAATTTCCATAATATTGTGAATAAATAAATACATTAGTTTTATTTCTAATCCCAAAAAATGGACTTGTTTTAAAAGGTTTTCGATATATTCATCTTCTACATTAATATTCGGATTCAGTCCTAAACCTTCATTTGTAATATTTGTGGGATCTTTTCTCATTATTCCATCTAAATAAAAAAAAGTTTTTTCCATTTTTTGTTTAAAAGAAATTTCACATGAAGCTGCTAAAGATGAAGATTTTGTTTGGTTTTTTAGGATTCCTGATACAGGAATTGAGTTCATGCCGCTTTTCTTTAAATTAAAATTTGAGTTATTGAATGTGGATGTTTCCAAGTTGTGACCCTTTTGAGAGAGGTTGGATTTTGACATATATGTGTCTAAAAGTAAAAAACAAATAGAAAGTTTGTTATAGTGAAGAACTGATGTTTATAATAGAGTACCTCTTAAAGCCATTCTGGAAAAAATAAAATACAACGAATTATTTCAATAATTGAAAATTTAAATAATATCAACATTTCGTTTTTTTTTTAATTGTATTTCTCAACATTCTTTATTAAATTTTTCAAAATTTTGGGAAAAAGTTCAGAGAATAAAATAAGTCACCAATAGTTTGTAAATTTTTTCCCTAAAAAACAGAAATGAAGCGAATTCTTCATAAACTTTAAATAATTGCATCATAAATAATTTTTTTCATTAGTAATTTTTTGTTTTTTATTTTGATATAATTTTTTTTTGTTATTTTTGTTCATAATTTTTTACTTCCTCATTATCGTTCATCATCACAATCTTCTTTCAATTCTGAAATCATCACTCTCGGAAACAAAAATGAATTACTTCTCAAATATTTTTTTCTTTACAACCATTATAATATTATAAACAAAATCAAATTAATTCATTTACTTGCAAGACCCTTGAGCCATTTTTACATGTTGGTAGCAATAGTCTATGGCTCTTTCAACAGCATAAAGACTCGTAATATAATTAATTTCTAAAAAAAAATTAATTAATTAAACATAATCACATTTAATGATTTAATTTTACTTTCCCAACAGTACTTTTGACCTAAAGCTGTACATCTTTGAACTTCTTTTTCTGAAGGATTTTGCATCAGATTCCAATAATCATCTGCTTGAGGATTTGGTGAAATAGTAACACTACCTTGGTAGCTTTGTGTGAATAAATTCGAATAAAATGTGATGAAATTTGGGAGTAGTCCAAGTTCTTTCAGCTGCACAAAAAATATGATTTAATTAACATTATAAAATCTATAAACTTGGAAAATTCTGTGTGATATTTCAGATGATATCAAGCTTTTTATCTTTCCAACAATTTTTGTAAATAATTGTTTCATTCTTTTATCTTTATAGATGTCACTATAGTCTTGAAAAGGAACATAGCTTCAAAAATAAAATTTTCATTCAATAAATAAAGACAATAGCTCTACAAAGGATTTGTTTGTGATACAATAAAGCAATTGACATTGAACATTTCTGATATCTTTTGCATTGGCAAATCAGCTCCTATACTGCCATCAACGAATCTTCTTCCTTTAAACAAAACAAAACAAAATCTAATTTTAATTTTTTTTTCTTTAACCTGATAAAAAAGGAAAAATTTCATTATTTTCATTTTTGCAATAAATTTCAACAGGCCCATAAACATAAGGAATCCCACAGCTTGCAACTGCAGCACTCCAAATTAAGACATTAGGTGAAGTGAGATAATTTAAAACTCTATAAGTTTCGTGATCCCCTATGCCTGTGACAGTAATATTCAAAATCCATCCAAACCGATCATAAGCTTCTTGGAAAGTTAAATCTCCCACGTTATCTCTTGTGAATTGCTGCAATATTCTTCTATCCTTTAAATAACCCTCTTTGATAAAATTTGAGATCACATCAAACAAACTCAATTTTTTTTTCCCATCTTCTTCAAAAGCACTATAATCTAAATAATTTGGAGAAGAAAGCTATTGAGATAAAAGTAAATAAACTCAAATTTTTTCTTTTAAATTTTTTAAGAACCTTTGGAATTTCTTCATATTTTCTACTACATAATAAACTTGCAATAAGACTTCCAGCTGAAGAACCTGTTACAACTCTTGGTAATAAATCGTTTTCAAATAAAGTGTTTATAACCCCTAAATGATAAAGCCCCATGATTGCACCACCACTTAAGCATAAAGCAGTTCGGCCAAATGCATGTCTTGATTCAGAAAAAAATTCGATTTTTCGAACTAAAGGTAATTCACTGTCAGGCAGATTATTAATGTATTTATAGCATGAAATTATTTGATTTTGGGTTTCTATTATAAGTTTTTTGGTTCCGAAATAGCATCTATTATAAAGCTCAGGATTCAATATTCCGGCAATATTACGAAAGGAATGCGATCTCAGAAGTTGAATCAAAACATGAGGTTTAGGATGAGCTTTTGCATGTATTAATTCGTCACGCAGTTTTTGGATATAATCGAAATCGTATAAATTTGAAAAAATGTTTTCCTTATAAAATTTTATTTCTAAATACAGTTTTTATAATCTCATATAAATTTAAAGGTATATAAATACCTGGCAATTTGTCAAAGGAACGTGCCAAAGATTTCCATTCTTTATAATCATGGGTTTTTTTCATCTTTTTTCTTAGGATTTTCTTCTTAGTGTTTGAGTGGAAGTCTTCGATTATCGAGCGTCCATGATATTTAAGTATTTCTTTGATGATATGTACATCTTCCTCAATTTCTTGAAGAAATAAATCAAATGCATTAGCAAGCAATTTTGAAACCATTTAATTTTTTTAATTACAATAAAGTTTTCAAAAAAATTTAGCAAAATTTCGAATTTTTTTTAAAAATTTAAAGAAATTTGATTTAATTTGGTTTAATGAAAGGAGTTTTGTTTAATTTATTAATAGGAAAAATGAACCCTATTAAAAATATCGCTGATTTAGAGTTAATAAAGATGCATAACATCACTTCAGTTAAAATTTTGGATTTTTAATTATTTCTTCTTTCCTCCTACAATTTTATCCTTTAATTCCTTGGCTTTCTTAGCATCATCCTTTTGTTTTTCCTTGAATGCGATATCGCTCTATTGAGATTTAAACAAAATGTTTCAATAAATATTATTTATTTATAAAGAAAACCTCATCTTCAAAATTTTCCTTGGCTTTTGGTTTTTTTAAAGGCTTTGCAGTTCCTCCTTGTTTTCCTGGCATTTTTTTTATTTCTTTTTGTTTGAAAATTAATAATTTATTTTTATATCTTTTTTTTTCTTTTTTTTCTTTCAAAACAATTAAAAAAAATTGATTAATTTTTTTATTATTATTCAAAAAACATGGATCCTAGCAATACAGGTGAATTCTCATTGGATTTCGAAAAGGGAGAAGATAAATATTTCGATGATTTTCGATATGCAAATATAAAATATCTATCTTTCAACCAATTTAAAGATCAAAAAGACAAACTAATATTATACCAAGATTTCACTTTAAACAAAGGGGGAATTTTTTGGGATGGCTCTTATCTTTTGATCCAATATTTTCTGAAATTTCTTCATGATGAAAAAATGAAAGATAAATGGGTTCTTGAATTAGGCGCAGGAACGAGTTTACCAAGCATTATATTGAAATTATTAGGCTATAAAGTAGTGGCAACGGATTTAAAATACCTTATCGAATTTGTTAAAAAGAATGTTTTTTTAAATATTGCTTCAGATTGTGATGATATGTTCATAAATGAATTAGAATGGGGGAAAAAAGAAGATTTTAATGCTATCAAAAGAATTATTAAAACTTTTGACTTTATTATATGTTCAGAACTTATTTATATTGAAGAAAGTTTCGATGATTTGATCAAAACTCTTGATGAATTTTCACAAGAAGATACTGTTATTGTATTTAGCTATAGGATCAGAATGAAGGAGAAATTTCAGGGTTTTATTGAAAAATTGGAAAAATCATACGTGATTAGCTTCATAGATGCGAAATATTTAGAAAATATTCATCCTAATGAAAATTTGCATCTTATGATTGTTAAAAAAATAAAACTTTTTAAATGAAATTTTTTGTTTTTATTGTTTTTCATGAAAAATAAAAGAAATTTTCTTCTTTTTTTTCGAAAAAATTTAAAAATCAAAAATTTGGAAAGAAAAAACTCAATTTTTTTCTGAAAATGAGCGATTTTGACAAAATAAGCTCTGCTTTTCCTGTTGAAATTGAAGCATGCTCAAAGTTTAAAAAAGAACAATAAAAGCATTAATAACGTTTTTCAAAATTCAAATTCAAATTCAATAAAATTTATTTTTCATCAACAATCTTAATTTTTATTTTAAAATAAATTTCAAACCACCCACCTTTCAATGTTTAAGAAAGAGGAACCTAAAAAAGCTGCTCCTGAAAAAGAACCGTTAAATAAAGCTCAGAATGAAATGGCCGAGTCAAATGATGAAAATGCTATTGATTATCGTAATTTAAAGTCAGGCGATTATGAATTACATGTAAAATAAACAAAAATAATCATTTTCTCACTATGATTTTATTTTTTAAAGATTTATTTAGAAGAGACTAGAGCTTTAGTTCATCCCCATGATTCATCGTAAAAAATTTCCATATATTTTGCTTTATTTTATCAAATATTTAGAAGCACAGTGGATCCTATTATAAAAATGAAGGTTTTTGAAGAAACAAAAACCACAAAATATAAGGAAAACAGAGGAACTGGGATGATTTATTGGGGTGAACATGTGTTTTTCGATAAAAAAATTTCAGAAGGACCTGAATTTCAATTAGAAAAGCTATTCATTCAAGTTTTCGACTATAATCTTATCGGAGAAAATGCTTTAATTGGTCAATTTGAAATGGATTTGTCTTCAATTTATTTCGGTAAAGATCACGCTATCTTGCATAAATGGATCGCATTATCAAATTATAAAAGCAAAATGGAAGAAATCAAAGGGTTTCTCAAATTTAGTGTTAATATCGTCGGTCCAGGTGATAAACAAATAGAATTGGACGATGAGAAACCTGATCAAAGCCTACACCAAAGCTTATTTAAAAACTCAGGAAAGGGCAATATGAATGCACCGAACGTGCTTTTGCCTCCCCAAATACAAACCAAAGGATGGCAAATGAAAATACAATTAATAAAGGCTGAACATTTGATAAAAATGGATTGGGCTGGAAACATAGATTGTTATTTAGTGTTTCAATATGGCAATGCACAATTTATTACTGAGATTATTAAAGACACAGTTAATCCTGTTTGGGGAAAAGCTATATATGTAGAATTTTATTTAGATTTTAAATATAATTTTGAATAATTTTTATGAAAAGCTTCCTTATTCAGAGCCAACAATCAATGAAAATTTATTGATTAAAGTGTTTGATTGGGACAGAGCTTCTAATGATGAAATTGTTGGATCAACTTCTTTTCGAAAAAAAGAAATCGTTGATGGGAAAGTTATATCTATTGCTTAAATTTCATATTTTACTTATATTTCCTTTTGATTTGAAAATAGAAAAAAAACTTTTTTTGGTTAAATATTTATGGGGCACAGCCAGGTGGGGAAGAAAAGACAGAAAAACTTATGAACTCAAACCCCGATTTAGGTTAACATATTTAAGTTTCTTTTATTTTATATTTTTTTTGTAAATGTTTTAGGAACGTTTTGGAAAGGCAGGATTTTGTTATCTTTGACAAGCACTCCTGATGAACATCCTAAATTGGATGCAGTTAATTTAACCCCACAAATTATGGAGCAATTCAAGAAATCAGACCAAATGGAGTGGCTGATCTCTGCTGAAGTATTTTTCGGTTTAAGCTTTCCCGAAAAAGATGAAAAATATCACATTCAAATCAGATGGGCTGATCAAGAGTTAAATTTCGAGAAAATTGTATGTTTTCTTTCAATAACTAACATCAAAATAAAATATAATTAAAAGAAAACCAATAATGGAATCTGGGAATGGTATTCTAGAAAAAGCTTGACATGCAATTTCCCTTATTTAAGTTTTGATGAGGTTTGTCTTATTGATCAATAGATTGATTTTTTAACACAAAAAATTTAGTTACCTGATGTAATTATGTATGTTGTTTGTGGAGATAACAGATTTTCTTATGTGAGATACCCTGCAAAACATTTCCAAGATCAATCTGGAAAGTCAAAATTATTCTATTTCAGACCTGATCGATCGAAGTCTCCGAAATTAAGAGATGATCAAGCTGGAATTGTGAAGATGCGTCTTGCTATTGGTTTAAAGAATGCTTTTTCTGATAACTCGTGGAGCAAACCTATCCCAAAACCTATGCCGAAAATGGGTTATTTGTTTGCATATATTTATCATGTAAAAAATTTAAAAAAATTCTTATTCTTTTAATAATGATTTTATTATTTTGAAAATAAAATTTATTGTTTTTAAAAAAGGCACAAGAATTATTGCCAGCCGATTCTGATGGAACTTCTGATCCTTATTTCAGAATAAATTATTGCGGAACTGAAGTAAAATCAGAAGCCATTCAAGACACATTGAATCCTGTAATTTTTAAATATCAAATTATGTAGTAATTTCTCTATTTTATGCTTTTGTAAAGATTTGGAACCTAACTTATCAAATGCAAGTTCCTTTTATGAGACCCGAAGACTCTCCGCCAATCATTTTCCGGATGTATGACGAGGATGTTACAAGTGATGAGTTTATTGGTTCTGCCTATGTCAATTTAGAAGAAGCATTGATTGATGGCAGTTTGATAATCAATAAGGCAGAAAAACCAAAGCCCAAATGGTTCAATTTGAAATTCAGTAATTTTCTAAGAAAAAAAACTTGAAAAGAAAAAAAAAAAAAAATAGGTAAAAATTCAAAAAGTGGGAAAATTTTGGCTTGTTTCAATCTTTTTGACAATAAACCTTTAAATTGGAATCCACAGATTATAGCTGATTATGAAAAATTCTATGTGAAAATGAAGATTATGGGGTTGAGAGGATTGAAATCCTTGGGAATTTTTCCTGTAAAAAAACCTTTCATTAAATTCGATTTGAATTCTTTGAGATCAAAAGAACAAAGAGAAGACCTTCAAGAGAAAAAAGCGATAACTACTCAACCAAATGATTCTGGTGCTAATCCTAATATAAGCACAATAATTTCGTTAGCCGATATATTTGTTTAAAATTAAAAAAAAATTCATATTTTTTGTTTTAGTTTTGAGGTTTTTTTGCCGAAAGATAAGGACTTATGGCCTTTTCTCAATTGCATTGTCTATGATTCAATTTTAAGAGGACTAATACAGCCAGTTTTAGGAAGTTTTTCAATAAACTTGGGAGATTTAGCTATAAAAACCAAACAAAGAATGGATAAAAAATTCAAAAAAATTTCAGAAGCTTTTATGAAAAGTAAAAACATTATTTTTACTTTACATATTTTTTTCTGTCATTTTATTAAAAGATCAAGCATTTGGGTCATCACCACTTTTCGGATCATCTTTTAAGAAGCAACAAGAGCAATCTTTTTCGAATCCAAAAGAACCGAAAGCCCAATTTTTTGATTTAGAAATCGGGAAACCGGTTTTTTATTTAAATATTCAATAATTTTTGAAATATTAATATTTAATTTTCTAGAAAAATTATCAAATTTTACAAGAAGATGAAAGCTTTAGCAAATCAGTATAAAAAAAAACTCATTATTAAAATATAACCATTTTTTTCTTTTATATTTAATTATTTTTTTCTTTTTATTAGCCAATAAAAACTGAAAAACAGCCTATTGTGATTGAAAAAACAGTAATTGATGCCAATGGTAACATAAACGCAGATCTAGTTGTTCGTCCAGCCAAATACACCATGCAAGAAAAAACAAAGCAATATCTTGAAGCCGAAATTCCAGACCCTAGCACATATTTTCCATTGGGCTATGACTCCAAAGACAAACGCTCAAATCCAGAAAAGATCAAGAAACATTATAGATTTTATTTAGACACCCCACTGGAAGAAAGTCCCTTTATGGATAAATTTACATTTGATGAATTCGAAATTATCAGGGGAAGTAGAATAAATCAAAATTCAGTGTTTTTAGAATTGTTGGGGATCGGAGAAACAGAAAAAAAAGTTGGTAAGTTCAAAGGATGGATTGATGTACTTTCGGAAGCTGAAAAAAATAAGATAGAAACAAATAAAGCCACTTTTATGGCCAAAGCATTTTTTGAGAATCCGTCGAGGACAGGAAATGATTTGAAGAGTAAAAAAAAGGTTAACCTTGATAAAGAGTTCATCGAAAAGAGCCAAGTGATTGTGAGGGTTTATATACTTAATGTGGTGAGCTTGCCACAAATGGATGATGATTCGCTTTCTGATCCTTATATTGAAGTGAAATTAGGATCAGAAACAAAAGATGTAAAAAATTAATTTTTGATTTGTTTTATTAATTTATTTTTATTTTCTGTATTTATTTTTTTTTAGAATAAGAAAGATCATTTGAATGATGTTGCAAATGCAGATTACTATACAATGTTTGAGTAAGAATCAAAAATTCTAAATTTCTATCATAACTCATAATTTATGCATATAAAAGATTAAAAACAACTTTACCAGGATGTTCACAATTAGAAATAAATGTCTGGGATTACGATGAATTGGTTCGAGATGATTTGATAGGTCAGACAGTGATTGATCTCGAGAACAGATTTTATTCAAAAAAATGGAGGAAGCTTGCAAACCCTCCCATAGAAACCCGAAACTTATTAAGTCCATTATCTTCTATCAACCGAGGGAGAATTAAATTATGGATCGAAATCATACCAGTTCGAGAAATGGCCTTACTGAAGCAAATTTGGGAGATAAAACCCAAGCCAGAAACAGTACAATAAAATATATTTTTTATATTAAATATGTAAAGGAATATGAACTCAGAGTTATTATTTGGGAATGTTCAGGAGTCCCCTCTAATGATATAGAAGACACATCTGATTTATATGTAACAGGAAGAATGGGTTAATTTAAATATAAATCTTTTTTAAGTTAAATTGAAATAAATTAAGGGGAAAACCTTCAAAAAACTGATGTTCATTACAGATCACAAGATGGCTCAGTATGAAAATTTATCTTTTTATGAGTTTTTTATTTTTCTTTAGGGAAACTTTAATTGGAGAATGGTTTATCTCCTCAAATTACCTACCAAAGATCCCAATTTAACATTCCAAATTTATGATAAGGATATTTTAACTCCTGATGATTTTGTATCAGAAGTCACGTTAAACTTTCAAAGATTGGCTCAAGAAGCATTTGAGAATGATTCGACTGTAAAACTCTATCAACAAGATTCAGCTTTAACACAAACAAAGAAAAATCTCACAGAAAAATTTAATAACTTTGATTTCAATAGTTTAAAGAATGAAAATCAGGGAAACAAAGAAAATGAAGAAAAGAAAAAGGGTATTGCCTCAAATGAAAAAGTTGAAATCATGCTGCAAAACGCAAAAAAAGAAGGCTATGTAATTAAATTTATTTGAAATATTCGTAATTTTTTATATCTTATAATAGTCGGCTCTGAAAGAAATTGGCAAATTAGTGATTTCTTTTGAATTAATTCCTTTTGCAAGGTTTATAATACTTATATGAATTAAAATGAAAATGTATTTTTAAGAGCAAAAAGCAATCCTGTAGGGCTTGGAAGAAGTGAACCAAATCATAGTCCATGGCTTGCTCAACCAGCGAACCGTTTTGAATTTAGTTTCAATCCTTTTACATTATTTGTAAAAAAAAATTGTTACGTTTTTTTTTTAAATAAAAATTGTTGTTAAAAACTTAGAAATCGCTTGTTGGACCTGCTGCTAGAGCTAAAATTTTGATTTGTTTGCTCTTTTCAGCATGCTGCATGTTTATAATATTGCTCATACCAAGTATTTTTGGAAGCATTGTTGGAAGTTATTTCTCATAAAGGAAAAAAATAAAATTGATTTTTCTTAAAAATAAAAATATTTTCAAATATTTTCAATTTTTAAATTATAAAAGTTTGCAACAAGAAAAAAATATAATTTAATTCATGATTAATATTTTATTTTTTACCGTAATTATTTTATTTCTCTCTTAAATTAAAAATATTTAAAACATTTAAAAAAACTTATTTTAACATTCTTCTTTTAATTTTAAAATACAATCAAATAAAATTCATATTTTCTTTTTTATTAATGATTTTTATTTATTGATCTTCATCGAAATATTCCATCAAATGTTTTTTTTGAGAGACTGGTTTCCTTTGATTTAAATCAAAATCTCTTGGTCTGAGTGGGCTTCTGGGAGGGCTTGAAATATTTTCATTGATGAAATTAAAATTACTGTTATCAAAACTATTATTAAAAATATTATTTTTTGTTTTGTGAACAGGAGGAGCCTCATTTATTTCTATTTTCATAAGTATAACCTGAAACATTCTTTGAACCAAAGATTTAACAGCTACCATTTTTTTAGTTCTCAATCTATTCATGCTATAATAAAGTTCTTTTAAATCTTCGAAATTTTCTTTAAGTTTAATCAAATCAATATTGTTTTGAATAATCTCATCAATTATGACTGTTCCAATTTGGATGAAATTTTCAAATTCATCAAATTCTTCTGAATCATTTGGTGGGGAGTTCTTATAATTAATAATCAAAAGCAACTTCATATTTTCAATCTTATCATTCAAAAACCCAATATTTAAATTATTTATTTCTTTATCACAAATGATAGAATGTGCATTAATTTCATCAGGATTAATAAATTCCTGACAATTAATACATAGAATTTCTCCTAATTGATATTCATGATTATCTAAATTCCAATGATCTGTTGATCTAATCAAAATTGTTGAATGATGTAATTTGTGTTTGATTTCTTGAGTCATATATTTTTTGGCTAAATATTTCAAGCCTTCGTTCTCTTCTAAATATTTGCTCTTTCCCAGAGAATTATTATTTTGTTCCTCACTTCTTTCAACATAAAATGATTTTTCAATTTTCAAAGGTGAATAAACTGAATCTTTTTTCTTTGTTGATTGCAAAAGAGTGTCTAATTTTGTTAAATAGTTTTTTATTTCTTCATTGTTCTTAAAATCAGTTTTTGAAAATTGATTTGCTAATTCGAAATCTCGTTTATATGAAATTGTTTTTGATGGAAGTTTTTTGATGCTTTCACCCATGAAGTTTATTTCTTTTATTGGACTCTCATTGAAATTTCCTTTTTGTTGAACATCATTTATGAAATTCCGATAAAAATCACTTGTACCCTCACGGGTAATTCGGTGGGGAGAGGGCTGTTGAAAGAATTGGCTTTGAACGTTCGGAGCAAGGTTCAGATTTTCTTGGAGAAAATCTTGTTTGTATTGGTTAGTCATTACAAAATGAAAGAAAAATAATTTAAAAGAAATTATTATTAAAATTTATTATATTTCTTTATTTTTGTTTTGTTTTTCTATGAAGTTTAGATTCTTTTTGTTAATGATTAAAAAATTGTGACATTTTTCTATGTATAAATAAATCTACGTGTTTTTCTCACCAAATCTCTTTAAAAACCATTTTGTTTCAGAAAGAAAGCCTTCAGAAGAAAAAAATAATTAAAATTTTATTTTAAATTAAGAAAATTAATAATCTATACAAATATTTTTTTTCTTCAAACTAAATAATTCACCTCAAAGAAAGTTTTCATAACTGCTTCACTGCCAATTCTTCTAAAATCTTCTTTCAACAAACAATCATTCACATCTACAGTCCTTATATTTTCTGATCCTTTCATTTGTTTCAAAACATCATACAAATTCACCGCATGGATAAAGCCTTTTGTATCACAATACAAGAATGTAAAGAATTTCTTGATTTCTTTCTTTGTTTTGAAGGCAATCTTTATACAATCATAATAGAATTATTATAAGAGAAAACCACATCAATCATATAAACAAACTCTGCTTGCCCCTTATCAAATTCATAAATGTTATAATAGAAACTTCCTAAATCTTCAATATTTCCTTCAATCTTTAATTTTTTTGTGAAAACCCTTTGGCAATTTCTTTTTACATTCTAGGTTTTCCTTATTAAAAAATTATTAAAAATGCTAAAAATAAACAAATTAAAAGATTTTACCTAAAAAGCAGTCTTGAATTCAGGTCCTAAGAAACCATTTAGAATTTTGTCCGTAATTGCCTAATAACCCTCACTAAAGGTAATTTTAAATACATTTTTGGCCTTTTCATATTCAATTCCTTCATATTTCCAATTGGGATCAAGTAATGCTCCAACATATAAACCTAATTTTTGTTTGGAGTTTAAATTTGTAATGGATTTTGTTAATTTTGAAATTGTTGTTTTTTTGTGATTCAAATTCACTTTTGCGGCTTTTTTATCGATGGAGAGCAAAAAGAAACAAAGAAAAAGGAGAGCGAGTGTTAACGATGAAAACTTCATTGATTTAGAAAAAAAATTAATGTTTTTTAAATAAAAATGATTATTTATTTATAAATTATTAATGACTTTTTTTTGAATTAGCGAATAAAAAATTATTTTTTTTAAAAAGCCTTAAGAAAATTTTTAAAAATAATATTTTTTTTAGCCTAACAAAAATTTATTGAAATACTTTTGATTATAAAATTCGCTTGCCAAAATCGATAAATTCTCTAGAACCTCTAAGATTTCTTTATAATTATGCTCAATTTCATGCAAAAAAATTGGATATTCATCCAGTTTCAAAATATTTTCCGATTGAAAATCTTCAGGTTTAATAACATGAAATTTTGGTTTTTTCAAAAAAATATCTTCTATATCGATGTCT
>JFJP01023565.1_pt1 | contig 18333 bp, 16 predicted proteins | sample 431651 | NCBI WGS metagenome assembly JFJP01 (sample SAMN02602958, study PRJNA72255) | Microbial mat metagenome, whole genome shotgun sequencing project. | biome: fresh water; feature: sink hole; material: water; isolation source: purple microbial (photo- and chemosynthetic) mats found in...
GAAGACACCTCCATGACCAGCGCTTCAACTCCGTCCTGCGTCATGCGCCCGATAATCTGGTGCAGGCTCAGGCAATCCGGGGTCGTCATGGTCGCCGGGACTTCGACTCCGGGCCAGGAGCAGTGCACTGTGCCGATGAGGCCCGCCGGCACCGCGTTTTGAGTCAGCAAATAATGAATAAGATGCGCGGTGGTTGTCTTGCCGTTGGTTCCGGTCACGCCGACAACTCTGGGCAACCGCGACTCCGTGCCGCATGCAGCGCGGGCCAACAGCCCGAGGGCCTGCGCGGGGCTTTGCACCGCCACACATGGCACGCCTTCAACCCGGGAGACATCGACGCCCGTGCCGTGCACGACAACGCGTGCGCCGCGCGCCACCGCATCGTCAATGAAGCGCGCACCATCAACCCGAGTGCCAGACAGAGCCACAAAAACGTCTCCAGGCGCGACCGTTCCCGAATGGGTGCGCAGCCCGGTCCCGCTTCGAAGCATTTCAAGCACTGTCTGAAGGTTCATCTTGCTCATTCCTAACCCGGTTGCCCTGTCAGCCAGAGCTGACATTTCTTGTCCGCAGGCCAATTTTCACCAGGAAGCGGCTTCTGTTTTTCGATGATCACGCCCTGTCCCACGACCTGGGGCACGATGCCCCTCGCCACCAGAATCTCTAACGCCTGCCGCACTGTCGCGCCCTGCAGGTCCGGCATGACTTCCTGATCAGTGATTACGCTCTCGGCCCGCAAAACCGGGGCCGAAAAGCGGTCTGGAGAAACATTCGCCATCTGCATCTTTTCCACGGGTTCGGCCAGCATGCCGGACGATGTCAGCAGCTGAACCCCGATATTACGCACTTCGGGCGCAACCAACACGCCTCCGTAATGTCCGGCCTGAGGTTCATCAACCATCATGCAGACCAGATATCGGGGCTTGTCGGCCGGGAAAATGGCCACGAACGAGGCCACGTATTCCCCGCCGTATCCACCCGTGGGGGTGGCTTTCTGGGCCGTCCCAGTCTTGCCTGCGACCCGCACCCCCTCGATGCGAGCCTGGGTGCCGGTACCGTCCTCCTGCACAACCTCTTCAAGCATGGCCATGATCATTCTGGCCACGTTCGGCTCAAAGACGCGCCGGCCTTCTTCCGTCTTGTCACCGGGAGCGTGTACCAGGCGCAGGGGCAGGCGAACCCCGCCGTTGGCGATGCACAGGTACGCGTCGGCAAGCTGGAGCATGGTCACGGCCAAACCCTGTCCAAAAGAAATATTGGCAAGTTCCACGTCTTTCCACTGCTTGACGGGATTAAGCAGCCCTGCCGATTCTCCGGGCAGGGGCAGGCCAACCCTGCGGCCGAAGCCAAGCTCCTGCAGATATCGGTTGAGTTTGACCGCGCCGAGCTCCAGACCGATCTTGGCAGCGCCAATATTGCTCGAATATCGGATGATCTTGCTCACGCTCAGGTTTTCGTACTTGTGCGTGTCCTTGATCCGGCGCCCCTTGACGCTCCATTTTCCATTCTCGCAGTAGTATTCCGTGGCCGGGCTGCAGACCTTTTCCTGCAGCGCCGCCGCAACCATGATGGGCTTCATGGTTGAGCCTGGCTCGAAAATATCCACTGCGATCCGGTTCTTCCACTCACCGCTGGTCTTCTTGACCGCGTTGGGGTTGAAAAACGGATAGTGACCCCAGGCCAGGACTTCACCCGTAGAGACTTCGACAACCAGTGCCATGCCGGACTTGCCTTTGGCCCGCAGCACGCTGCGGGCGAGCGCTTCCTCCGTGGCCAGCTGTACCTGACTGTCGAGGGTCAGGCGCAGGTCCTGACCATTGAAAGAGTTCCTGTCGCCGCTTTCAAGGGACGACAATCTCTTGCCGGCCGCATCCTTTTGCACCGTGTACTTGCTGGACGACGGCATGAGCAGGTCGTTAAAACTTTTTTCCAGGCCCTCGATACCGTGTCCGTCCATGTTCAGAAAACCGAGCAACTGCCCGGCCATGTGCCCTTGGGGGTACTGCCGCGAATTCTCTGTCTCCAGATACACCCCGGGAAGCGCCTCGGCTTTGATGGCCTGAGCCTGGGCGTCGCCTATCTTGCGGGCCACCCATACGAACCGTTTCTTGGGCCCCATCTCGGCAGCCAGGCTCTTGGGACTCACGCCCAGGATCGCTCCCAGGCGGTGCGACACGGTCCACGCGTCCTTGATTTCGTTGGGTCTTACATACACGGAGGGGGTCGCGATGGACTTGGCCAGCAGAAGTCCGTTGCGGTCAAAAATCTCGCCCCGCTTCCCGGATACTGTTTCCGAGGCCCAATACTGGCGATTGGCCATCTTTGCGTACTCAGGGCCTTTGACCACCTGCACGTAATAGGCCCGGGCCCAGAGTCCCATCAGCGCCAACGCAAAGAGAACCCCGGCAAAAATGATCTTGCCGCGGCTTCTGTCCTTGGATGGCTTGCTTCCGGTTTTTGTCACTGTGGAACCCTGTATTATTCCTGCATGATGCGGATCTGATCACGGCTGGGAGGCCGCAATCCTGCCTTTTCCGCCCGGGCGCGCAACGTCGCGGGGGCCAGCAGATAATGCCTCTCGACCTGCAGCTTCGAATGCTGATCCTGTTTTTCCTGCAACTCGCGTTCAAGGGTTTTGAGTTCGTAGGCCAGATCAACCCGCTCGATATTGACCCACACCAAGGCCAGCCCGAGAATTATGGTCGCAACGAACATCACCCCGATACCCAGATAACCATTGCCGCCCCCGCTCATTTCTCCTCTCCGTCAATTCGCTCCGCCACCCGCAGCTTGGCGCTGCGACTGCGACTGTTGGAGCGCATCTCCTCCTCGCCAGGAACCAGGGGCTTGCGGAAGGGCAGCCTGAGCTTCTGCGTGTGTCCGCACTGGCACAGGGGATATTCCCTCGGACACAGACAGGCGGAACTGTCCTTGCGAAAAGCCCTTTTCACGATGCGATCTTCCAGGGAATGAAAAGATATCACGGCGATGCGCGCCCCGGGGCGCAAATAGTCGACGACGCGCTCCAGAAAAAATTCGATTTCCCGCAATTCCTGATTCACTTCCAGCCGCAGGGCTTGAAAGGTTTTTGTCGCGGGGTGATTGCGTGACAAGGCACGCCGTTTTGCAGGGTAGGCCGCGGCCACGATGCGGGCCAGCTCCAGAGTCGATTCGATGCGCGCGGTCTCCCTGGCCTTGATGATGGCCCGCGCAATGCGTCCGGCCATGGGCTCTTCGCCGTAATCCCACAGGAGTTGGCGCAACCGCTCGAACGTAGCTCCGTTGACGATGCCCGAGGCGGGTTCACCGCCTGAACCAGAGTCCATGCGCATGTCAAGAGGGCCGTCATGTAAAAAGGAAAAGCCCCGCTCGGGACTATCCAGTTGCAGAGAAGACACGCCCAGGTCGGCAATCACGCCGTCAAGCTTGTTCCAGCCCGCTTCCCGCAGGGCCCGGGGAAAATACTGGAACGAGGTATGGGCCAGCTGCACGTTCTCGCCGTACTGCGCCAGCCTCTCCCCGGCCTTGGCCAGAGCCTGCTCGTCCCGGTCCAAACCCAAAAGCCGGGCCTGCCCGCCGGTGATCTCCATCACCCGGGCAGCATGTCCGGCAAGCCCAAGGGTCGCATCCATGTAGAACCCACCGGGTTTCGGCGCGATCCAGTCCATGACCTCTTCGAGCATGACCGGAATGTGATCGGAATATGCGTCCATGGCCCCTCCGATCAGAACCGCAGTTCAAAGCCTTTTTCGGCCAGATCATCCATGACCTGATCGACATTCTCCTGCATGGCGTTGCGCCCTGACTCGAAACGCGCCTGATCCCAGATCTCGAACTTCCTTCCCACTCCGGCCAGAACGATGTCCTTCTGTAGCCCCGCGTAACTTCGCAGATGCGGCGGAATAAGAATACGCCCCTGCTTGTCGAGAATGACCTCGACCGCGCCGGAGATAAAAAAACGGTGGAAATTGCGAACATTGCGATCCGTCATGTTCAGCCGGGAAAAGCTCTGTTCAATGGTTTCCCATTCTGGCAGAGGATAGGCGGCCACACATTCGTCAAAGTTGGTCAGCACAAGCTTTCCGTCCGGCGAACTGGCAAAAACCTCGTCACGAAATTCCGGAGGCAGCATGAGCCGTCCCTTGGGATCTTGCGTACGTTGTGAATGCCCTCTGAACATGCCCGCTCCTCGCTTTATTTCCACTTCTTACCACTTTTTACCACTCTTACCCATGCACCTCTCAGGGAGTCAAGCCATTCCTCCACTTTTTACGCTTTTACTCCCCAAAAAAACGGACTCGCCACACCAGTTCCGCAACTCTCAAATTCCTCCCTGCGCCCTTGACGACATTGCCGGATGGACGATTGCCGTCTTGGCTCCAAATCCTGAAATACAACTCCTTGAAACAACATACCTTTACATATTATATTCATTATTCGCCCCATAAACTTGCTCGCCTGAACGAAAAATCCGGCACGGCACAAAGTTCATTTCGACGCCTCCATTTCCTTGACTCTCTATTTTGAGAGGCATATCCCCGGGAGTGGATACGATAACGTACAGGCTCCCAATCTGATTCCATACATTTTTGAATTTTCTCTTCAGATTTTTATCTATAACAAAATCAGAAGACAATAATTTCATATTTTCTTGTTGTATGAAGTCATAAAATCGTTCTTTCTCAGCGTACCATCCAAATAATATAAAAATAGAGAAGAAAAAGTGATTTTTTTCACTTTGTCAGAAAAATGGAACTAGATTTATTATTAGCATGTGCATCTGTTGCGACACTCATTGGCTTGAGCACAAGCCATGCGTTTCCTCGCTTGTGGATTGCTTCCATTCTGACAGCAATGATTTTCTCCTTTTCGGCCGCAGCCATAGTCCTGTCCGGTACTCCGGCCTGGGAGTGGCGTAGCGGCTGGCTCCTGGGCGGCGAGCATGTATTTCTGCGTCTGGACGAGATAAGCTCCTTTTTTATGCTGCTTCTGTCCGTCGTAGGGGCAGCGGGGGCCCTTTACGGCCGCACATACTGGACACAGAGGACCCACCCCCGCTCCGCCAAGCAGGGCCGTCTGTGGTGGAGCGCAATGCTCGCAAGCATGTGCCTGGTGCTCATCCAATGCAACGGGCTGCACTTTCTTCTGGCCTGGGAATCCTTTGCCTTAAGCGCCTATTTCCTGGTCACCCTCGACCGGCGAAATCCGCAGGTCCGGTCCGCAGGCTGGCTCTACCTGACCGCGTCCCACGCCGGGACGCTCGCGCTGTTCGGTTTTTTCGCAGCCCTGGCTGCGAAAACGGGGAGCTGGGTACTCGGTCCCATGACGGAGAACGCATCGCTGGCCCCGCTCTTCTGGGTCGCGCTGCTGGGTTTTGGCATCAAGGCTGGCGTCTTTCCGCTGCACATCTGGCTGCCTGCCGCACACGCCAACGCCCCGAGCCACGTCTCGGCCCTCCTGTCCGGCATGGCCATTAAAATGGGAATTTACGGACTGGTCCGCTTCAGTTCCTGGCTCCCCCTGCCTGCCGAAGCGGGATGGGTCGTGGCCGGACTTGGCTCGGCCAGCGCGGTTCTGGGGGTCGCCTTTGCCCTCGGTCAGCACGACCTGAAACGCCTGCTGGCCTACCACAGCGTGGAAAACATCGGCATCATCCTCATTGGCCTGGGCTTCGCCATGATCGCCCAGGGCCAGGGTCGCCCACAGTGGGGAGTGCTGGCCCTGACCGGAGGGCTGCTTCATATCTGGAATCACGGACTCTTCAAGGCTCTCCTTTTTCTGGGCGCGGGTGCAGTGCTGCACGCCACGGGAACACGGATAATGAGCCGGCTGGGGGGACTGTGGAAACCAATGCCCTGGACCGCCGCGCTCTTCGCCCTGGGGGCCATGGCCATCTGCGGGCTGCCCCCGCTGAACGGATTCATCAGCGAGTGGCTGATCTTCTCCAGTCTTTTTGACGCCAGCCGGCTCAGGACCGCGGCGGCTTTTGGAGCGGTACCCGCCGCCATCCTGCTCGGCATAACCGGCGCCCTGGCCCTGGCCTGCTTCGTCAAAGTCTGCGGCGTAGTCTTTCTTGGCGCGCCGCGTTCCAAATGCGCGGAAAAAGCACATGAGTGCGATATGGGCATGCGCGCGGCCATGGCTGCTCTGGCAGCGGGCTGTCTTCTCATCGGACTTGCCCCCGCTTTTTTTTGGCCCGCGCTGCTACGGGTCGCGGGAGCTTGGCAGATGGGCGAATCGGATCCGGGCATGTCCAACCAGCTTGGACCGCTGGGGATTGCCCATCTGTTTCTGGCCCTTGCAGCCCTTGCCGCAGGCACAATTTCACTCGCCCTTCTGCGCGGCCGACAGAAACGCGCCGTGACATGGGACTGCGGATACTGCGCCCCGGACGCACGCATGCAGTATACTGCCGGTTCCTTCGCCGGGATCATCACCGCCTGGTTCGGATGGATTCTGAAACCAGTAGTGCATTCGGAGCTGCCCGTGACTTTTTTTCCTTCCAGATCACGCCTTGAGAGCCACACTCCCGAGACGGTCCTGGAACACGTGGTAAGCCCTGCCGGAAGCTTTATTCTGCGTCTGGCGGATTTTGTCCGCGCCTTCCAGCACGGATGCGCCCAGTCGTATATATCTTATTTGTGCGCTGGCCTCGTGATCTTGGCTGTCGCAGTGATCCTTTGCACCGGGTGAGCAAACATGTTCTCAAACTTAAAACCACAAGAACAACCATGTACATAAATCTCATTCAGATAGCCGAATCCTTCGGCGTCTCCGAGCAGGTTGTCATCGATTGGGTACGCAAGGAAGGCATGCCCCACGTCCACGACCGGGACCGCATCCTCTTCGAACGATCCCAAGTCATGGATTGGGCCGCATGCCACGGCCTTGGAAGTCAGGGTGGATTTCTTGCGGAACCCTTGCCATCACAGACCAATTCACAGGAACTGACTTCACTCCTGCGGCGGGGGGGAATCTGGCGCGATGTAAGTCCCGCCGACCTCAACGCAGTGTTCCAACGCATCGTGCGCAGCCTTGGCGGTCTGCCCCAGGCAGTTTCAGACCTGCTCGTGCAGCGCCTCTCCGCGCCCGGGGGAATAACCGCAACCCCCGTAGGAGGTGGTTTCGCGCTCCCTCATCCGACCATGCGCGTCGCCCTGGGAGAAGCCGCATCCCTGGTGGCGCTGATTCAGTTGAACGCACCCTGGACCGGAGCGCAGCCTCCCGACGGAATTCCCGTCACCCGATTGCTCTTTTTCATCTCGCCGACGCCCCGTCTGCACGTGAACATGCTGGGCCTTCTGGCGCGAAGCATCACCTCGGGTCTGCTGACCCGGGCCATGGATGAAGGGGCTGATGACGCGACCCTGCATGCACTTTTTGCCGAATGTACGAAAAAAAATGGTGAGATCGCAAAAGGAGAGTCCCGATGATCGGCGCGCTCCTGAGCGCCTGCGGCTTGCTTCTGCTCCTGGCCATAGGTGCAGGCCGCACGCATCCGCGCATCTGGCTGGGACTCAATACTTCTGCGGCCCTGTGCGGCCTCTGCTCGGCTCTTCTTGTTCTGACCACGGGCGAGGTCTGGCTCTGGCGCGGCGATTTTGCACTGGGGGGCGAAACTCCCTTCCTGCGCCTTGACGGGATCAGCGCTCTTTTTCTCGTCCTCGTTTCCGTAGTCGGAGGGCTAGGCGCACTCTATGCCCATGAATACTGGTCCGAACACCACTACCCCCGTTCCGCGCCCAGGGGGCGATGCTGGTGGAGCGTTCTGGCCATGAGCATGGGACTGGTCCTTACCTGCTCCAACGGACTGCACTTTCTTTTCGCCTGGGAAGCTTTCGCCTTGAGTGCCTATTTTCTCATCACCCTGGACCACGGGCACCGGGAAGTGCGCAAGGCGGGATGGCTGTATCTGGCGGCATCCCACGCCGGGACCATGGCGCTTTTTGCTTTCTTCTCGGCCCTGGCCGCCGGCACCGGGACCTGGGAACTTGGCCCCCTGCCCGCCCGGGCGGATCTGGGCTCCCTTTTCTGGCTCGCGCTGTTCGGATTCGGGGTCAAGGCCGGCATGTTCCCCCTGCACATCTGGCTGCCCTCGGCCCACGCAAACGCGCCCAGCCATGTCTCGGCCATCATGTCCGCCGTGGCCATCAAGATGGGTGTGTACGGCATCGTGCGTTTCAGCGGATGGCTGCCCATGCCCGCAAACGCCGGCTGGGCACTGCTGGCCATCGGATGCTCAAGCGCGCTTCTGGGCATCGCCTTCGCCCTGGCCCAAAACGACATCAAACGCCTGCTGGCCTACTGCTCGGTGGAGAACGTCGGCATCATCCTCATCGGCCTTGGCCTTTCCGTGCTGGCCGTGCAGTACAGGCAGCCCCTATGGGGCAAGGCCGCCCTGGCCGGCACATTCCTGCATGTCATCAACCATGGCCTGTTCAAATCCCTGCTCTTTTTCGGTGCGGGGTCCGTGCTTCATGCCACGGGCACCCGGGACATGAGCCGCCTGGGTGGGCTGTGGAAAGTCATGCCCTGGACCGCGGGCCTGTTCGCCGCCGGAGCCATGGCCGTGTCCGGACTGCCGCCTCTGAACGGCTTTGTCGGCGAATGGGCCATCTACCAGGGCCTCCTGCGGGCCGTAGCCCAGAAAGGCTCAGCCGCAGGGGTTCTGCCCGCGGTCATCGTCCTCGCCGGGTCCGGCGCCCTGGCCCTGGCCGCCTTCGCCAAGGCCCTCGGCATCGTCTTTCTCGGGGCTCCGCGAAGCAAGCCCGCAGCGACAGCCGAAGAATGCGGCTGGCTCATGCGCGCGCCCATGCTCCTGCTGGTTTCGGCCATGCTCGGCATCGGCCTCTTGCCGGGCCTGTTCTTTCGTCCGGTCATGAACGCCGTTGCCGTCTGGGCCCCTCAATGGAACGCAACGGACCCGCTGCTGGCGACCCGGACCCTGGGCGGCGTGCACACCGTCCTGCTCTGCGTCCTGGTTGCAGGCGGATTCCTGCTGATGCGCACGGTCCGGACGCGCGGAATCCGGCACGGACTGACCTGGGACTGCGGTTACGCGGCCCCGACAGCGCACATGCAGTACACCAGCGGCTCCTTTGCCGGGATCGCGCAAGGGTGGTTTTTCTGGCTGCTCCAGCCCCAAATCATGATCCGCCGCGTGCGCGGCCATTTTCCCGGCAAGGCCCTGGTCCTTGCGCGGGTGCCGGAAACGGTCCTCGAAAAAATCATCATGCCCGGCGCTGCAGCCGTCTCCCTGGTGGCCGACGGCGCCAAGAAAATGCAGCATGGCCGCCTGCATCTGTATATCCTGTACGTTTTCCTCGGAGTGACTGCTCTTGGATTCATGGTTCTTCTGGGAGGAAGGTGATGCCCCTGTATATTGACATCCCTCTGCGTCTCTTCATCTGGCTGCTGCTCGCCCCGCTGCTTCCGGGCGTCATCAACAAGGTCAAGGCCTGGGTGGCTGGCCGGCAAGGGCCGCCGGTGCTGCAACTGTACTACGATCTGGCGAGACTCTGGCGCAAAGGCGTAGTCATGAGCACCCTGGCCTCGCCCGGCTTCATCATCGCCCCGGCCGTGGCCTGGACCGCCGTGCTCGCGGCGGCCCTGCTTCTGCCCCTGGCCGGCGCAGGCACGGCGTTTTCATTTGAAGGAGATGTCCTGCTGCTGGTCTATCTCCTGGCCCTGGCCCGCTTCTGTACCGCCTGGGGGGCCATGGAGACGGGCTCCGCCTTCGAAGGCATGGGCGCGGCCCGAGAAGTCAGCTTTGCCGTGCTGGCCGAGATCGGCATCATCACCGCCGTGCTGACCCTCGTGGTGCAGTCGGGCAGCATTGCCCTGTCCTCCATGTTCGAGCCGCTGCCCGGTCCGGGCGCGGCGCTTCTGGCCGTGGGGCTTTTCATCATCCTGCTGGCCGAGAATTGCCGGGTACCCTTTGACGATCCGAACACCCACCTCGAACTGACCATGATTCACGAAGTCATGGTCCTGGATCACAGCGGCCCGCCCCTGGCCATGATCCTGCACGGTGCCTCGATCAAATTGCTGCTTTTCTCCGTCTTCCTGGCTCAGGCGGTACTCCCGCTGTCAGAACTGCCGTTCCTGGTCTCCATGGCGGCTCTGGCCGCAGGAGTGCTGGTGATCACCGTGGCCGTGGGACTGGTCGAATCCCTGACCGCACGGCTGGCATTCAAGCGGGTCCCGCTCCTCCTGACCATCGGTTTCCTGTTTTGCCTTTTTCCCCTGCTTCTGACCTGGATGGGAGATTTATGAACGATACGCTCAACCTCCTGATCGGCCTGGCCATGGGTTTCAACCTTCTGGCGCTGGGCACCAGTCGCCTGCCCGTGCTGATACGGGCAGTGGCCGTGCAGGGCGTGCTGCTGGGCCTACTGCCCCTGGTGCTCGAAACCCACGCCCTTGACTGGCGGCTGGCGCTCATCACCATGGCCACATTGGCCGGCAAGGGATTCCTCATCCCCTACATGCTTCTCCGCGCCATGCGCACGGCCAACATCGCCCGGGAGCTCGAACCGTTCATCGGCTACATCCCGTCCCTGCTCCTTGGGGCGGCGGGCACCATCGCCGCCGTGGCCCTGACCCGCTACCTGCCGCTCTTGCCCGAGCACGCCGGAAGCCTTCATGTCCCGGGAGCCATGGCGCTGATCCTGACCGGTTTCATCCTGCTCATCGGACGCACCAAGGCCATCTCGCAGGTCTGCGGCTACCTGATCCTTGAAAACGGCATCTATCTCGCGGGGCTGCTGCTCATCCGCTCCACCCCCATCCTGGTGGAATTCGGCATTCTGCTTGATGTCACCGTCGGCGTCTTTGTCATCGGCATCATCGTCGACCGCATCCAACGGGCCTTCGATTCCCTCGACACCCGCAAACTCACGGCACTGCACGAATGAACGCATACATGCTTATCATCATCCCCCTGACCGGGGCCGTGCTGGCCGCCCTGTGGCCGCATAAAATGACCCGGCCATTTTTTCTGCCCGCAGTCGGCCTTGCCCACACGGCCCTGTGTTTCACGCTTCTCGCGAGGCCCGCACCGCTGGATCCTTCCGCCTGGCTGGCCTTCGACCCCCTGGCCCGCGCCATCCTGCCCGGAGTGTCCCTGCTTTTCCTGATCTGCTCCAGCTACGCAGTGGGATACCTGCGGCTCAAGGAACAGGACAACCGCGTCTTTGTTCCGGCCCTGCTCCTTGTGCTGGGACTCCTGAGCGCCGGGCATCAGGCCAGACATCTGGGCATATTGTGGATCGCCACCGAAGCCGTGACCCTGGCCTGCGTGCCCCTGGTCCATTTCAGCGGAACTCCCCGCGCCTTCGAGGCCACCTGGAAATACCTCCTCGTCGGCGGCACGGGTATCGCGCTCTCGCTTCTGGGATCCATCTGCCTGGGGTATGCGTCCCTGCATGGGGGCGGCAGCGGCGACATAACCTTCACCGCGCTGCTCACGCAGGGTTCTGGCCTCTCCCGGGCCTGGGTGCTGACCGCCTGGGTGCTCTTGCTGGTGGGCTACGGCACCAAAATGGGACTTGCGCCCATGCACACCTGGAAGCCCGACGCCTACGGGGAGAGCCCGGGCATCGTCGGCGCGCTGCTGGCCGGCGGGGTCACGTCCGTGGCCTTCATGGCCCTTTTGCGTATCAAGTCCGTGGTTGACGCCGCCGGGGAAGGGCTTGTCGCTAGCCGCACCCTGCTCGCCATCGGTCTTTTCTCGACCCTGGTGGCGGCGCTCTTTCTGCTGCGCACCCGCGACTTCAAACGCATGCTCGCCTATTCGAGCATCGAGCACATGGGCATCCTGTGCATCGCCGCTTCCCTTGGCGGGCCCGGCGTCTGGGCGGCCCTGTTCCATGTCTGGAGCAACGGGCTGACCAAAGGAGCCCTTTTCCTGAGCGCCGGCAACCTGCAACGGGTCGCGAGCTCCTCCTCCATCGACGAGGTTCGCGGCATGTTCAAGGTCATGCCGCGCTCTTCCCTGCTTCTGGTGACCGGCATGTTCGCCATCACGGCCTGCCCCCCCTTCGGGCCCTTCTTCAGCGAACTGCTCATCGTCCGTACCGGCCTCGGCGCGGGATATGGATGGGCCATCGGCCTCTTTCTGACCTGTCTGCTGCTGGCCTTTTTCGGCCTCTCGCGCATCGTTTTCGCAGTCGTGGACGGCCGCCCGAGGGTCAAAAAACACAATCCCGCGCACCTCCGCGAATCGGCCGGTCTCATCCTGCCCCCGCTTTTCCTGTTGGCCGCGTCCCTCTGGCTCGGCCTCTTCACCCCGGACATCCTTAGGGACGCATGGTCCGCCGCAGTACTTCAACTCTTCCCAACGCCATGAACACACTCGCCCCATTTTTCTCCTTCGCCAATGCGTCCAGGATTTCATGGGCTTCGGTGCCGGTCTTTTCGGTGACCAAGCTCGTCCGCTTGACCGGTGAAATGCTCGAATCCGGAGCGCGCCTGTGCTCGTGGTTCGGCGTGCCGGACCATGACGGAACAATCCTGGTCGCGGTGCTGGCCATGGACACCGAAAGCGCTCTGGGCGTGGCACGCAGCGAGCCCGTAAGTGGCTCGTATCCGTCCCTCACTCCAAAGCACCCCCAGGCACATCTCTTTGAACGCGAAGTCTGGGAGCAGCACGGACTGGTCCCCGTCGGGCACCCGTGGCTCAAGCCCGTGCGCCATACCTTCGACAACGCCCCGGCCAACGCCCCGTTCTTCCGCGTGGACGGCGGCGAAATGCATGAGGTGGCCGTGGGTCCGGTGCACGCAGGGGTCATCGAGCCGGGACATTTCCGCTTTCAGTGCGCGGGCGAAGAAGTGCTGCATCTGGAGATCGCGCTGGGTTACCAGCACCGAGGCATCGAAGAGGCCCTGATGAATGGCCCCCACCCTGCCACGATGAGCCAGATGGAAGCGTTGGCCGGCGATACGAGCATCGCGCACGCCACTGCCCACGCCACCGTGCTGGAAGCCCTCGGCGGGATTGAGGCGCCCCTGCGTGCACAGTGGCTGAGGGCCATCGCCCTGGAGCTTGAGCGTCTGGCCAACCATACCGGCGACATGGGCGCCCTCGCTCTGGACGTGGCCTTCCTGCCCACCTCGGCGGCGTGCGGAAAAATTCGGGGGGATTTTTTGAACCTCACCGCGCTTATGTGCGGCAACCGTTTCGGCCGCGGCCTGATCCGTCCCGGCGGATGTCGACATGACCTGGAAGAGGAGCGGCTGAAAACCCTGACCGGCAGGCTGAAAACCCACATGGACGACGTGGAACAGGCCATGGCCTGGTTCTGGGACGCAGCCTCGGTACGTGTGCGTTTCCGCAACGTCGGCGTGGTGCACCCGTCCCAGGCCATGGACATCGGCCTGGTGGGACCTGCGGCTCGGGCCTGCGGTCTGGTCCGTGACGTGCGCTTCGACCACCCGGCGGGCTGGCACCGCTTTTCCCAGTCCCCCGTGGCGGTCTGGCCCAGCGGAGACATTTTTGCCCGCGCCCGGGTGCGTTCCCTGGAAATTCAGCGCTCCGGACGCTACCTATTCGAGCAACTGGCCGCTCCGGTGGACACAGAGACGCTGGTCACGCCGCCAGCCCCTTTGCCCGAATCCATGTCCGTGGTCCTGGTGGAAGGCTGGCGGGGTGAGGTCTGTCACGTGGCCCTGACCGACCATTTCGGCCATTTCCGCCGCTACAAGGTCACGGACCCGTCCTTCCACAACTGGAGCGGTCTGGCCCTGTCCTTGCGCGGCACGGCCATCTCGGACTTTCCCATCTGCAACAAGAGCTTCAACCTGTCCTACTGCGGCTTTGACCTTTAAGGGGATCGCGCATGTACATATTCGACACGCTCATAAACCGATTGCGGCGCGGCTGCCAGACCATGCCCTACCCCAAGGGCCCGGCCCCGGCCCTGCCCGACCGCCATGGAGGGGCCCTGCGCCTTGACGCCGCGCTCTGCCCCAAGGGCTGCGCACAGTGCCTGGGCGTCTGCCCGGTGGCGGCCATCACCCGCGAATCGACCGAAGGAGCGCGCCTTGACCTTGGCCGCTGCCTGTTCTGCGGCGACTGCGCGCAGGCCTGCCCGCATGGTGCGATCATCAGGACAAACGATCACCGCCTGGCCGTGCGCCACCGCGAGGATCTGATTCTTGGCGAACCAGGAAAAGAAGAATTGCGCCTGGCCCAGGCTCTGGACAAGAAAATGAAGAGCCTGCTGGGCCGATCCCTGCGCCTGCGCCAAGTCAGCGCTGGCGGGTGCAATGCCTGCGAGGCGGACATCAACGTGCTCGGCACCATCGGCTGGGATCTGGGACGATTCGGCATCCAGTACGTAGCCTCGCCCCGCCATGCCGACGGCGTGCTCATCACCGGCCCCGTGACCAAAGGCATGGAGCTTGCCCTGCAGAAAACCTGGGAGGCCGTGCCCGAGCCGCGCATCGCCATCGCACTCGGTGCCTGCGCCATCAGTGGCGGGCCCTTTGTCGGCCACGCCCAGCACAACGGAGGTGCGGACCCGATCATTCCCATCGATCTCTACATCCCCGGTTGCCCCCCGCACCCCCTGACCATCCTGGACGGTTTTTTGCGCCTCTTGGACCGCCTGCCCAAGCACAACATCTAGAGCCGCCCAACTGGCCAACGCCCACCATAAGACGCAAAAAAAAGGGCCGGAATCGCTTCCGGCCCTTTTATCATTCTGGGATATGAACGGCTTAGTACATGCCGCCCATGCCGCCCATGCCGCCGCCGGGCATGGCCGGGGCAGACTCTTCCTTGGGCTTCTCGGCGATGGCGCACTCGGTGGTCAGCAGCAGGGACGCCACTGAAGCGGCGTTCTGCAGGGCGATGCGGGTCACCTTCTTGGGATCGATGACGCCGGATTTGAGCAGGTCTTCGTATTCGCCGGTGGCGGCGTTGTAACCGAAGTCTTCCTTGCCGTGACGGACCTTGTCGATGACCACGGCGCCTTCAACACCTGCGTTGCCGCAGATCTGACGGATGGGCTCTTCGATGGCGCGACGGATAACCTGTACGCCAGCGGCCTCGTCGTCATCGGCGGGCTTGACGGAATCCAGGGCGGACTGGCAGCGCACCAGGGCGACGCCGCCGCCAGGCACGATGCCTTCTTCAACGGCAGCGCGGGTGGCGTTCAGGGCGTCTTCCACGCGGGCCTTCTTTTCCTTCATTTCGGTCTCGGTGGCTGCGCCAACGTTGATGACGGCTACGCCGCCAACGATCTTGGCCAGACGTTCCTGCAGCTTTTCGCGATCGTAATCGGAGGAGGTCTCCTCGATTTCGTTGCGGATCTGCTTCACACGAGCCTTGATGGCTTCGGCTTCGCCGGCACCGTCAACGATGGTGGTGTTTTCCTTGTCGATGACGATGCGCTTGGCGGAACCGAGCTGGTTCAGCACGATGCTCTCGAGCTTCACGCCCAGATCATCGGAAACAACTTCGCCGCCGGTCAGGATGGCGATATCCTGCAGCATGGCCTTGCGGCGCTCGCCGAAGCCGGGAGCCTTGACGGCCACGACCTGCAGGGTGCCACGCAGCTTGTTGACAACCAGGGTAGCCAGGGCTTCGCCTTCGATGTCTTCGGCGATGATGACCAGGGGCTTGCCCATCTTGGCGGCCTGCTCCAGAACGGGGAGCAGTTCCTTCATGTTGGAGATTTTCTTTTCGTTGATCAGGATCAGGGGGGCATCCATTTCGCAGACCATCTTGTCCGGATTGGTCACGAAGTAGGGGGACAGGTAGCCGCGATCAAACTGCATGCCTTCGACGACATCCAGGTTGGTCTCCAGGCCCTTTGCTTCCTCAACGGTGATGACGCCTTCCTTGCCGACCTTGCCCATGGCTTCGGCAATGATGTTGCCGATGGTGGGGTCGTTGTTGGCGGAAATGGTGCCGACCTGGGCAATTTCCTTCTGGTCGCGGGTGGGCTTGGCCAGCTTGTCCAGGCTCGCGATGACGGCTTCGACAGCCTTGTCGATGCCGCGCTTGATGGACATGGGGTTGCGACCGGCGGCGACCAGCTTGATGCCTTCGGTGAAGATGGCCTGGGCCAGGATGGTGGCGGTGGTGGTTCCGTCACCGGCGATGTCGGAAGTCTTGGAGGCGACTTCCTTGACCATCTGGGCGCCCATGTTCTCGAACTTGTCTTCCAGTTCGATTTCCTTGGCTACGGTCACGCCGTCCTTGGTGATGATGGGGGAACCGAAGGACTTTTCGATGACGACGTTGCGTCCCTTGGGTCCGAGGGTGACTTTTACGGCATTGGCCAGGGTGTCCACGCCGATTTTCAGTTTTTCACGGGCCTTGGCATCAAACTTGATAATTTTAGCAGCCATGTGTGCGTCTCCTTGAATTCTTAAAAATTAGGCTTCGATTACGGCGAGGATGTCGTCTTCACGCATGATGAGCAGTTCGTCACCATCGATCTTGATTTCAGTGCCGGCGTACTTGTTGAAGATCACCTTGTCGCCAGTCTTGACGCCCATGGGGATCAGCTTTCCGTCATCGGCGACCTTGCCGGGACCGGCAGCAACCACTTCACCCTTGATGGGCTTTTCCTTTGCGGAATCGGGGATGATGATGCCGCCTTTGGTTACCTGCTCCTCTTCGAGACGCTTGACCAGAATACGGTCGTGCAGTGGTCTGAGTTTCATGTTTTTCCTCCAAGATGTTTAAGAATTTCTTCCATGTAGATAATTTTTTTGGCACTCTCTCATTCAGAGCGCCAAAACGCGACGCCAGTGAAAAAAAACTGGTAATCGCAAGACAGAGGCCCAAATAATCCCTGCTGCAGTGAAGTCAAGGGACGACGACAAAAAAAAATCAAGCCGCCTCGAACTGCCCAGCTTGTGATTCTTAATCACTCAAGCTATGCTTTTCGCCTCGAAACCGCAAGCACAGCCCATCCTGAGGCTGTCAGCGAGACCACGACAAGGACGTTTCCATGCTCGACATCAAATTTATTCGTTCCAACGCCGACGACGTCATCAGCGGCCTGCGCAAACGCCGCAGCAAGCTCGACCTCAGCGAGTTCCTTTCCATAGATCAGAAGCGACGCGACCTGCTGCTCGAAGTTGAAGAATTGAAAGCCAGCCGCAATCAGTCCTCGGGCGAGATCAGCCGGATGAAAAAGACCGGGGAAAACGCGGAGCCGCTGCTGGCGGAGCTGGCCACCATGTCCACCCGCATCAAGGCGCTGGACGAGGAACTCAAGAATATCGACCAGCAGACAGCGGACTGGATCATGTCCATCCCCAATGTTCCGCACGCCTCCGTGCCCGACGGCGTGGACGAAACGGACAATCTTGAAGTCCGCTCCTGGGGCGTGAAACCCGAGCTGTCCTTCCCCCCCAAAGAGCACTGGGAACTGGGCACTGCCTTGGGCGGGCTTGATTTTGAGACTGCGGCCAAGATCACTGGCAGCCGCTTTGTCATCCTCAAAGGTTGGGCCGCCAAGATGGAGCGGGCGCTGATCAGCTTCATGCTCGATGTGCAGACCATGGAAAACGGCTATGCCGAGGTCATGCCCCCGGTCATCGTCAACCGCGAAAGCCTGATGGGCACGGGCCAACTTCCGAAATTCGAGGAAGACCTCTTCCACCTCGAAAACACCAATTACTATCTCATCCCTACGGCCGAAGTCCCGGTGACCAACATCTACCGCGACACGACACTGGCCGAAGGCCAGCTGCCCATAGCCCATTGCGCCTACACCGCCTGCTTCCGCTCCGAAGCGGGCTCCTACGGCAAGGACACCAAGGGCATGATCCGCCAACATCAGTTCGACAAGGTGGAACTGGTCCGCTTCGTCCATCCGGACTCTTCGTATGACGAGCTGGAAAAACTCCTCGGCCATGCCGAGAGCATCCTGCAGAAGCTCGGCCTGCACTACCGGGTGGTCACGCTCTGCGCCGGAGATCTGGGCTTTTCCTCGGCCAAGACCTACGACATCGAGGTCTGGTTGCCCGGCCAGGGCAAGTACCGGGAGATCTCGTCCTGTTCCAATTTCGAGGATTTCCAGGCCCGCAGAGCCGCGATCCGCTTCAAGCCGGCGGCCGCCAAGAAGAGCAGCCTCGTGCATACGCTTAACGGTTCGGGCCTGGCCGTAGGCCGGACCATGGTTGCAATTCTGGAGAATTTCCAGCAAGAGGACGGCTCTGTCATCGTGCCCGAAGCTTTGCGCCCGTACATGCATGGACAGGATCGAATCGAGCTGAAAAAAGCCTGAGTTTGCGGCTTGACAAGCCAGTGGCCCCCCTATAGAAGCGTCTTCTCTTTACGGGCCGTTAACTCAGACGGTAGAGTATCTG
>JFJP01038363.1_pt1 | contig 18332 bp, 12 predicted proteins | sample 431651 | NCBI WGS metagenome assembly JFJP01 (sample SAMN02602958, study PRJNA72255) | Microbial mat metagenome, whole genome shotgun sequencing project. | biome: fresh water; feature: sink hole; material: water; isolation source: purple microbial (photo- and chemosynthetic) mats found in...
TTTATAAGATTATTAGGAGGTTCACCATAGCGGTGCCGGATGAAACTGTGCTCTCCGAAAATGTTATCCCAGTAATAAGCTGCAGCTCTTCCTTCAACATTCTCCGGATCACCGCTCTTTACCTGACGGGCATAGAATTCCATTTTTTCTGTTTTGACATTGACCTTTGACAGCAGCAAAGCCTGATTTTCAACCTTTGAGACCACGGTTTGCTGCCAAAGATTTTTCTTCAGTGGAACAGAAGCTTCAAGCTGATAATAAAGTTTTTCAGTGAAAGTGTGATGGGAAAACATTGGAAGCATTAGCCCGTAAGGTAAGTGTGACGGGTCACAGGCCAATATTGCAGCATTATTTTCATTCAATGCCATGATCAACGCATTGCTTATCATGATCTGCTGATTGTCGAGCACTACCAATCCAATATCTTCGATTGGAATTGCTGAAGATGCTTTTTCTTCATTTATGGGAAATTCGACTAAAAGCTGCATATCCTTCTTATGGATCATGCAAGGACTTCCAAAGTAAAGGGTGCGTTTGATCATTAGTTAGTATTAAGATAATTTCCAGAGCCTCGAGGACTAAAACGAAATACTGCCAAGCCGATCAACATAAAGTTTTAGGCAAATCTTCTTTATCATTTCACCAGTAATTGCCCTTTCGTTTTTTGATTTTGGACTCCCAACACCAAATTCATTTTGAATTCCGAAGTATAGGCCCTTTTTTTGCTGATCCTTCAGATTCATGTTGAATAATGTTGATGCTGAAGTATTAGGAACAAAATCAGCGATGAGGCCACTTGAACTGACAAAATTATAAATACGGTTCTTTTCTATTTCATTTAAACTGAGCCTCCCTGATGCCAATTGCTCTTCTGTTGGGACATAGACCATATCATTTGGTGATAAGTGAAATAATAGGTTCTCTCCCTTATCATTCACCTGAGGAACCTCTGATAAGCCTTGTTTCAACCTTTCAATTACTGTTATAAGAGGTATTGTTTCAAAACTCCTGTTGCCCTTTTCATCCTGATAAATTGCGAAGAAGAGATTAGTCCCCTTTGCAGCCTCAACAAATTTATCTTTCTTATTCCCCCTGTGTCCAACATTAAACTTGTTTCCTTTTGGTTCAAAAGTTCTTACCCGGTAAATAGGCAAGTGGTATCTGCCCTGATTAAGACTGATTAGATTCTGATTCATGTCCACAATCGCTTCAGGTGTAAATGCCAGTTCCGGGTGTTCTATTATTTGCCCAACTGCCACCTCATTATACCTGGCCAGATGTCTCAGCAGTATTTGCCTGATCCCTGTGTCCGTTATTGATTTTATTTTCAGGGAGCCAAAAGACTCGTCCAGAGGCACCCGTGATGCAACAAGAGCATCTCCTTCCCTATCATTAGTAAAGTAATATACCTCAAGTCTACTGATATCCAAATCTTGAAGCTTATTATCGTGACTTCTAAAGTATTTCAATATCGCTTTCTTATCATTCCCACCGGTAATAAGTTCTTGGATTTTAGCTTTAATATTCTTATCAACAATTATTCCCACGTTGTCAATTCCTTCCCCAAGCGAAACTCTCTTTCGAAGACGTGGGTTTACGAGTCCTGCAACAGTATCTTTATGCAGTGGCTTTCTTATCGCCCAGTTTTCTCCTTTTGTCTGCATAATCAAGGTCTTTTCCCCACCAATAATACCTTGATACCTATTCACATTTTTATTTATGACCCTAAGGTTCTGCTTAAAGCTGACCACCACCTCGTCAAGGGCCTTATGAGCATCATTCGTAAAAGTTTCCCACGGTTTAATAAATTGCCAAGAATATCCATTATCCCATTCATTTACAGCTTTAAAGCAGAGACTATTCCTGAGGTCATATCTTGTCTCCGTGGATGATGACTTTGAAGCCTCATTATTGAGATAATTGATATGATTTCTCGTTGCACAGGCGATAACCAGAGCATCCATGGCATGATGTCTGTGGTCAATACGCTTTTTACTAAACCCTTTCTGCAATTCCAAAGGCATCACTGGTTGAAAGAACCGTTTACCATCCTTTTCAACCCAAGATCCAAAATTATTGGAATTAGTAAGTAGATTCATTCTTTCATAGCGGGGAGTAATTATCCGATTCCAGACATCATTTAAGCCCCAATCCCTCTTCAGCTCGCTCGTAATTGCTCCGGTACAGGGAATGACATTTTTGGAAATAGCCTCTAATTCCTCATCGTCCCTGACAACATTTGACAAAAACCCTTTTATCAGTTTACTGATATACCTTGTGTCATTCATTTGCCTTTCAATAAATTTATCAGGGATATCATCCATCAGTAATTTATGAAGTTTAGTCTTCGTCTTCTCGCCACCATAATGACCTTTTACAAATTCCTCATATTCTATAATAGTGAAGACTTTAGCTTTTTTACCAAAGGCCAGTTCAATAATCCTGCCTTGATTATTCTTTATAAATTCATATCCCAGATGATTTGCTTTCTCTTTATTGACCTCAGCCTCGCATATAACCTTATTGCTTAATGAATCATCAAAATACCTCGATTGTGGTATAATGTGCTCAATTTCATACGCAGAAGTAAAAAGCCTGGATAATGGTATTATCTCGCCGGTGTATGGTGACCGATATTTCTGCTCCAGCCATAGTTTGTATCTGAGGAGTTCGGATTTTGAAGGTTGACCTGACCTGGCAATCTTAGTTATCTCATCAGGAGGGTTCTTTATTGAACTTAAGACACCCTCTTCATATATTTTCAATATTTCCTGCTGACCAGGTGAATAGGGACGCACATTTTCAATATCGCTGTGATCTTGCAGCTCTAATAAAAGGGCTTTTATTCTAAGGTTAGTGTTTTCATTTTCCGATATTTGCCTTGATATATTTTCCCTGGCTTTTTTATCATTTTTCATTGCTCGACCCAGTTCAATGTGGATTTCGGAAAGATCTCCAAATTTTTTCCAGATGTCTTTTACTACCCGCAGTGTTTCAGTTACTATCTGCTCTACAATTGGATTCCTCAAAGAGTGTTGTTTGAAGTCTTCTCTCAAATAACTCTCTATTTCCTGTGGCGTACTCCATTTCTTCAAATCCCCTGACTCTGAATGCCTTCCGTACACAATGTAACACACCAGCCAGAGAGGTAATCCCCGGAAATCTGAAACTTCTTTAAGATTGATGGCCTTCTCCCTCACTCTATCATTAATATTCTCGTCATATTCTCCATAAATAATTTTATCTATTCTCTTTCTCGTTTGACCGTCAATTTCATCCTCACTCCAGAATTTACCCATCCTCATCAATGGCAACAACTTTTTAATTGCTTTGGCTGAGTAAGAGCCATACTCTTTTTTAAAAGGGGGAAACTTCTTAAATGATTCCACAAAATCGACTCCTAAACCTTTTTTATTCGCAAATGACCGGAGAGCCTTTTCTAACTCGTTTTTATCTTCCACCGAATACAGAATATGCCATAATTCCAATTCATTGTCACGGTTACTAAAATTCAGGGGAAGATCAACCAGTTTGGCCAGACGATTTATGATCTGGTGATGAGTTTCGTTCCCCGGATACTCTTTTTCCTCAACATAATTCCACCGGTATGGCAATAGTTCCTCTCCTTTCTTCCTTCTGATTTTAAAGTACGATGCTATCAAAGTGTCCTGCTTAATTTCTTTTCTGCCACTTAGCCATTCGAAAAGAGCAATAAGATCCTCTTCTGTTTTCAGAAACTGATCAGTCACATCAAGATCAATGCACAGCTTTCCATCAATATATCCTTCTCTTTCATAAATCTTTAAGTTATGAATGAATTGCCATAGACGAAATTCCTGGAAAAGGGGATGAGACCTGGGTATACATTTAACAGAAACTTTTTCAGGAAGTCCTGATTCGTTCCTGAATGTTCTGAACTCATAAGGACAATTGCTTATTAAAGATTTCTTACTTTTCAACGGTCGCTGGTAAAAGATTATATCATCAATGAATAGTTTTGTAAAATCTGCATTCTGTAATGTATTACGGTGTGATTCATTATTCGGATACAGTTCCTCAAGGCAATTCCTTAAAAGAACTTTATTGTTCAGCTCTTCATGAAACTCCTTTTGCTTTTTCAGAATGACTTCAAGCTCTTCTCTGTAAAACTTCCGCTCGATTGTCCTTATCAACCTGCCTTTAATTTTCTGAGCCGGATTTTTTAATAACGAATCATATATATAGCATCCAACAGTCATATGACTTTTTTCAATATCAAATTCCGTTTTCTTTTTCATTAAAGTCCAGTCATCTTCAGAGGGAGCCCGAAACGATCTCTTCTCATTTCCTTCCTTATCCGCTTTTACTGACCCGTCATTATTAAGCTCGGTTGTAACTATAAATTCTTTTACTTTATTTTTTAGGTCAAACAATGGAATTTTACTCGACCGCTTGTAGATCCATCCATTTTCCAATTTAATGCTATACCATATTTCGTTTCTTCCTTTTTGCAAATCGTCAGCCAGGACATCTACCACTTTCAAGGAATGATACTCAACAAGTTTATTAGGATTGTCGTCTTCCTCCTCTCCTCTTAATTGATAGTACCCGCGTTTTTGGTTGAAATTGAGCAAAATCCAGGCTAATTCCTGTTTTTCAATTCTTTGATTTAAAGCCTTTTTGCGCAAGTAATATATTGTCCAATCATATGGTATCAACCTTTCGCCCAAGAAAAGCTGTGGCTGGCAGTTTTTAAATTCACAAATCATTTCCGCAAAAGAATCTTTGAAAATAAACTCTAATTTTTTAGGAGCAATCTCCTTCCATGCCAGTTTTGGTTCTGAATCATTTTTAAACTTCCCCAATCTGTTTTCAAAATCAATGGATTGCTCGAAATGGGATGGTAAAAACCCCATCAGGTGCAAAATCCGATGAAGTCGTTCACGTCGTAGTAAGTGACGCTCTCTAAGTCTTCGGACTCCACGGAAACTTGTTCTGTCAGCTGTTTGAGAAACAGAATTACCACTATCGAATTTACCCATTACATCTTGGCTCATTGGGATAACTCTGCTACCCATTCCAATAATTTTCTTTTGCCCTTCACTTTCCCCAACAAGAGCCCAGCCAATACTATTCGTTCCTAAATCAAGTCCCAGAATTTTTTTCATATCATTTGATGTAGATTTTTTTTATATTTGCCGTACAATCTGAAGCAATTCACAATAAGGATTATTCCGTTGTGAAAACATTCAGGCCGCCCTCGTCCTTTATCGGGGGCATTTTTTTTGCAGCCATTGACCAATAAAGTTATTGTTTGTTTAAGACTTTCCAAACAAATAAATCCCTGAAAAAAAAAAGGAAGCTTGTTGCTTCCTTGATTTTACCTGGTCGGTCTGCAGGGACTCGAACCCTGGACCCGCTGATTAAGAGTCAGCTGCTCTACCATCTGAGCTACAGACCGGAAATTTGTTGCGCAAAAATACATCTTTTTCGCGAAACCCGCTGAAAATTCTACTGTGTCAGGACAATCAGCCCCTCGCGTGGTATTGCCCTGTAGACTATCTTCGCCTCAGCCTTGGGGATCCATATCTTTATGTAGGGAACATAAGGAGGAGTCCGGAAACGGGCTACTGCCTTCATTGTCGCCTTTGCGCTGCGAGAGCGGTCTTTCAGATCGAAGAAGAAGCGTGCCCGTCTGTCAGCACCCACGGTATCCTCCTGTTGCTCAAAGTAAAAGCGGACGTTACGGTCTGTCTCAAGAGTGAAGAATACAGCCTCGAAGTCAGTGGTGTCCGGCTTTGCATCGATCGTTGCCTCGGAAGTATCTTTGGGAGCTATCTTCACATTCACCGGATCCTTAAGAAAGGTTGACTGCATGCCGGTGATGGTCAGGGGCGTGGAGAGCATGCTGAAGACCGCCTCCTGGTTCGCCCGCTGAAAGAAGGGCGAGACATCATATTCATCAATCCTGACCGAGCGGATAGGTAATCCCTTGATCAAAAGCTGTAATACACTATCGCGGATATTGATCAGAAGACCTATAGAGTCAGAATCCGCCATCTTGACCTGCGAACTCAGAAAGGCCTTATCCCTCATCATGTCTATATAACCGGGGATTGCGCAGAGGTTGATGGTGTCTCCCTCCTTCTGCTCCAGGGAAGCGAAATAGGCATCGTCAAAAGTCCTGACAGTGTTGTTCACAGCGGAGACCGACTGTACCAGGTAAAAGATAATGAATATGCCGAGGAGAGTCGCTGTAATTATGTACCATTTAAATTTTTCCCAGTTCATGACGGATAGTATTGTCAGTAAATATAGACTTTGGATCCTACGCTGAGGGAGTTAAATACGGCCTCCAGGTCATCATCATTGAGCCTGATGCATCCATGAGTCACTGGCATCCCCAGGAGCCTCTTGTAGAGCGTTCCGTGTATCAGGTACCCATCGCCGAGGGCCATGGCGTAATCACCCAGCACACCATACTCATACCTTGATGCGTCCGTGGGACCGGGAATGGGGAGCCCCTCCTCGACAAACGCCCAGTCGGGCTTGCGCCAGACGGGATGAGTGATCTTGCCCTGGATGGTAAACCTGCCCCGCGGAGTCTTGAATATCCACTCCTTCTCGCCATCTTCGGTCTTAAGGAGGGTATAGCTGCCTGAAGAACAGAAGCCTTCGCGCACCAACTTGCGGCTGCGGTAGAGAGAGAACCTGTTGTCAACGGTGTTAATGACTATGTATGTCTGGGTGGGGATGAATGAAGCGAGCCTGCGCTCGAGCCTGGTGATCTCGTTCTTCGTGTTTGCTATCTGCCTCTTGATGGTTCTGTCATTAAGGAGCGAGGAGTCAACCGCACACTCAGCCCTGCTGGTGCCCCATGAATTCTGAAGTGACGGAGCAAGGTAAAGAGGTATGCTCAGTAGCAACAGCACCCCAACAGCTAATGCCGTAATTAAGAGTGTCATCCTTACTTTCGGACTGGAGTTGATATAGTTCCTTAAGGCCTCATAATATCTCCGGTCTGATGAGATGCCTTCTGTTGAAGAGGAGCCTTTGCTGGCTGCCGGAGAGGCGCCGCCATCAGGTTCTGGATTGGAGCCGCTTCCTGCCGGGGAGGAGCCGCTTCCTGCAGGCGCTGAGTCTTCATTTTTTTTCGGAGAGCCATTGTCTCCCGATGTTATTTCTTCCTGATCTTCCATGATCACTTTTCGCTGGAGGAGAAGAACTCCTCAAGGGTTAATGTTGAGCCGATAATTGTTACCGGGGTTCCTTTAGAGGCATATTTAAACAGCAGGTCCATGTCATCATTCCTGAGGGCCACGCATCCCTGCGTCCAGTTGGCCCCTTTGCCTCCGTCGCCATGTATCTCTATCATGTCTCCGATACTTGCGTCGTCAGGTAGCTGTCCGTTCCTGATCCTCTCATTGAACTCCTGCATATCAACCTTATTCGGATAATTGATCATCAGTGCTTTATGATACCTGGTTGAGCCGCCTGACAGCTTCTTTGTAATGACATATTTCCCTTCGGGAGTTGCCATATCGCCCCTGCTTTTTTTGTCTCCCAGCCAGTTGCTGCCAAACTCTGCCTCAAAGGTATATTTCTTTTTGCCACCATGATACAGGTGACACAGGCCGGGAATTTTTTCCACGAGGATGACATATGAACCGTTACGGCGACTCTCGTTAATGGTAGCTGTTGCCCACTCCTGCCAGTCAGAGTAATGCTGGTAGTAATCTTCCAGTTTCTTTCTGGCAAGCACATAAGCGCCTGATATATATTCATTTGCCTCGGTGATCTTCACGTTTCCGTTGACGTAGTTTTCCTTTTCAAGATCGATCTCAGCCTCGCGCAGAAGCAGCTTGCCTTTAGAATGTTTATTTTTTATATCCTTGGGAAGGGGCATTGAAAGAAAAATCTTTTCGAAAGCCTGCATCTCATCTCGCATCCGGTTGATCTCGCTTCCGAGGTTTGCCTTCAGGTTATTCGATCTTGTGATGGTGTTGCGTGTCGCCTGGTCGGCCTTCTTTTGAGCGATGGCAGCAAACGTAATGACCTGCTCATAATCGCGGAAGAGGATGAAGCGGTCATTTTCGGTTCGCCATGCGGTCATGGCCGAATCGTAGTTGTTCTGAGCTTCCCTGTAGATTCTGGGCGAATAGACTTCAGAGCGGTAGTCCCTGGCCCGGGCTATTGCTGCCCTGGCGCGTTCCACTTCCGGCTGTGGTGGTTCCGGCACGAGGGCCCGGAAGAGCATCACTGTCAGAAATATGACGATAGCGGCAACGATTAAATATATTAACAGGCTTACAAGGGAACCTCTCTTCATGTGGGGTTTAATGTTAAAAAAATCCCCGGGACCAGGCCCGGGGATCCAGTTTTAATCCTGGTGGTGTTGTTTAGATTTTGATACCAGCTTTAGCCATAGCTTCCTTCAGCTCGGCGATGATGCCGTTGATGCCGTCGGTAGCAGCTTTCAGTTTGTCAACAACCTGAACATAGTTGGTGCCGCCGTCATAGAGAGCCTGGGTGTCAGTCAGTGATGTTTCGATGACTGTCAGTTCGTTCTTGATCTCTTCAACAACTGCCTTGCCTTCTTTGCCTTTAGGAGCTTTCAGGATGAGAGCTTTTGCCTCATCGAGAAGGGTTTTGGCATTTGCCATCATTGTTTCGGCTTCAGCTTTCACTTCAGCTTTCTTGACTTCAACGTTGCCAGCAAGTTCACCTGCTTTGAGGGTTATAGCTTCAGCGTTGGCTTTAACCACTTTGAAATCCTTGGCTGATTTCGACTTCTGTGTCTCGATGTTCTGCAGCATGACGGTCAGTGAATCATTCAGAGCAGCAAATTCTGCGGGGAAGTAAACATCTGTCTGTACTGTCTTGGCTGAGTCCAGAGCTGCTGATGCAGCGTCGAGAGCTTCCTGAGGAACTTTAGCGCAGCTGGTCATAAGGGCCACTGCAGCAATGGTAGCAATTGCTAAAAAGAATCTGTTTTTCATTTCTGTTTAAAATTTGGTTCTGTTATCTGTTATCTGTTATTTTACGCCTTATTCAGGTCGTAAAAACGCCGCAAAGATAAGATTTTTTCCGTTACATAAAATTTTTCTCAAGGAATTTTTTACGATTTTATTGATTCTGGTTGAAAAAATCATGTGGTGCGGTGCCCCCGGGTTCGCCCTGCGAAAGTCAGGATCAGAATTTGCCTGAAGCCAGGACCCCGATTATGACGACTAAGTAAATTGCAAGGATCACGAGTGAGACGATGGCCAGCACGTACAGGATAAAGAATGCCCGTGTCTGCCTTTCGATAGCTGTCTCCAGGTCCCTGGCGGAGCTGTTTGAGTTGTAATTTGTAAACGCGTCAGCTGATTCACGGAGTCTCTTACCCATAATATAATAAGGTATACCAAATATGGCACCTATTATTGTGAGGCAATAGATTACTCCGCCGATCATTGCAAGCAGTCCGAGGAACCGCATATACTTCGGCATGTTGTCCAGGTTTGCTGACATCAGTGACTGAGACTGGGGTTGGGTTTGAGTTTGGTCAGGTGTTAATTCTTCGTTTGACATGATTATTCCTCCTTTGGTTTAGATTGGTGAAGGATAAAGTTAGTAATAGTTTAAATCAAAGACAACAGGTGTGGAGGGGGGTTAGCTGCGCAGATCCCCGGGGAGGGAACCTGCAACACATGAATGACCTTCCAGGCATTTCTTTTTCCCCTCCTTCGCTTTTGAAAGCTAGCTTTCAACGCGTAGTCGGCAAAAAAGAACCCCCTCCGCCTGCGGCGAAGGGGGTCATTCATGTGTTGCGGAGAGAGGGGGATTCGAACCCCCGGTACGGTTACCCGTACGGCAGTTTAGCAAACTGCTGGTTTAAGCCTCTCACCCATCGCTCCAAAAAACGTCTTCCCTAATATGCTGCAGCCTGCTTAAATAATTGAAAAGAGCTTGCTGCAGCGTGTGCAAAAGTAAAAAATCATTGATTACTTTACAATACTATAGTCTCTTTTTCTCGAGGAGTGCCACGTTCTCTACATGGAAGGTATGCGGGAACATGTCAACCGGAGCAACACGCGTCACATCATATCCCGCAGACAGGATGTCAATATCGCGCGCCTGGGTGGCCGGATTGCAGCTTACGTATACAATCTTTTCAGCTCCCGAGTTCAGCATCGCGAGGGTGACATCGCCATGCATGCCGGCCCTCGGCGGATCAGTGATGATCACATCAGGCCTGCCCCGCTCACCGAACAGCTTCTCATTGAAGATATCCTTGATGTCGCCGGCAAAAAATTCCGCGTTCCCAATATTGTTTTCAGTGGCATTCACCCTGGCATCCGCAACAGCCTCTTCAATGTACTCAAGGCCGGTGACCTTCGCAGACCCCGAGGCCAGGTAACAGGCTATCGTCCCTGTGCCGGTGTAGAGATCATAAACATTCTCGCCGCCCTTCAGCTGCGCAAACTCCTTAACAACGCCGTAAAGCCTTGAAGCCTGGCCGCTGTTGGTCTGGAAGAACGACTTCGGACCAATCCTGAACCTGAGCCCTTCCATCTCCTCAGTTATAAACATGCTGCCGCGAAAATGGACCGGTATCTGGTCCGAGATGCTGTCGTTCTTCTTTGTATTAACGATATACCATAGCGAAGTTATCTCCGGGAAACTCTCAGCCAGGTGAATCAGTAGCCGTTCTCTCTCCTCCGTGTGGCTGTCCGTCGTCACCAGCACCACCATCACCTCCCCTCGGGAGGTTATCCTGACGAACATGTTCCTGAGGAAGCCGCGATGCTCGCGGAAGTCGTAGAACGGAAGCCTCCTCTCCAGCGCATATCGCCTCACCTCATTCCTGATTCTGTCCGACGGTTCGGACATCAGGAGGCACTCTTTAATATCAATGACCTTGTCGAAGATCCCGGGAATGTGGAAACCCAGCGCCGGGCTGCTCCCGAGATCGGCCCCTGATGATATCTCCTCACGGGTCATCCACCGACGCTCCGAGAAGGTGAATTCTAATTTGTTGCGGTAGCCGTAGATCTTTTCCGAGCCGAGGATCGGATCAATCTCCGGGATGGCCGTATGTCCAATGCGTGTAAGGTTATCACGGACCTGCTGTGCCTTGTAGAACAGTTGCCTGTCATAAGGCAGATGCTGCCAGCGACATCCGCCGCACACCCCGAAATGAGAGCATGGTGGCGTTATCCTCTGGAGCGAGGGTGTGGTCACCGCCAGTGTTACCCCCTCCATATAACGCTTTTTCTTCTTCGTGACCCTTACGTCAACCACATCGCCCGGTATTAATCCCGGCACAAACAATACCATCTCGTCAACCCTGGCGATAGCATTGCCTTCTGACCCGATATCCGTAATGGTGACGCCCCTGAGGGTTGGCAGCTGCTTCTTCCTTCCCATCCCCTCCTATCTGAATGCCTTGAAAAACTCCAGACCAGCCATCACTGCAGGTACAGCCCCGGTGCTATGGTCAAGTCCGTTCAGTGTCACATACAGGCATGTCACCGGGTTCGATCCGGCGGCAATCATGTCGTTATGCATCATTTCCGAGAGCAACGGCATGACATATGTATCTGCAGTGCCGTGAAGGAAAAGAATGGGGACATTGCTGTCCCATCCCTGTACGCTATTAGCAGTCATGGCGTTGCGAACACTCTGGTACAAAGGGACAGTGGCATATCCAGAGATATATTCTGACTTGAAAAATTCAGAGGTGTTGATGCTAAGCTGTGCGTTTATCTGTTCAGAGGTATGCAGCCCGTCAAAGAGTCCGGGGATGCGTCCCGCATAAGGCTCGTTGAAAAGGTCTGTGAGGTCATTGCTGTACAGGTTGTATTCACTGTAAGCGTTGGCAATATATGCGATATATACAGGCATCGGATACTGTGTCTGCCCGAGGACATACTCGTTGACATAGTTCAGGTCATATGGACCTGCCCCGCCGCTGGCCGCCCTGACATTAAAATCAGCAGAGTAATCCTTCTCCATCGCCTCAAGCAGAGCCAGTGTAGCCCATCCTCCCTGCGAGTAACCCAGGAGGTAGCACTCATTGGTGATCGATATATCCTTTGCTACATCCTCATCGAACTCCGCCAATGAATAGAACATGTCGATAATTGTCTGTGCAGTTGATTCCTTGTGGAGGTATGGATGTGCCATCTGCTCCGATGCCCCGAAACCCAGATAATCGGGAAGAATGACAACATAACCGGTGCCTGCAAGGTATTCAATCAATTGAAACTGAAGGGCCAGCGGATCTGCGGTGGGAGCTGCTGAATGCAGGGTGTTGGTGCCGTTCTGGAAAGAGAGCACAGGGTATGTTCCGGGAACCGAGGGAATGCATACCAGTCCTGAAGCGGTCACCTCTTCTCCCATGAATTCAGTCGTATAAGTAATGCTGTAGACATTTACTCCGGATACCACGTCTGCAACTATTTCAATAATTGCTGGGTATTGTGAGCCCGCAATGGTCAGAACAGAAACGATATTTTCTTTGGTTCTCATCATCAACAGTTCGCTGGAGAGGAGATAAGTGTTATCTGCGAAGGGATCGGTCTCTTCTTTCCCGGAGCACGACTGCATAAGCAGCAGCGGTGCCAGAATAAAGGACAATGCCAGCAATTTCAGACTCGTTTTCATGACTTTCAAATTAGGCTACAATATTAACGGAAATTATCGAGGTGGAGTATGCCTGGGGTTAGGCAGTAGGCAATGGGCAGTAGGCAGTAGTGAAGGGACAAGGTTAAAGGTTAAAGGTTAAAGGTTAAAGGTTAAAGGTTAAAGGATAAAAGTTAATGGTTAAGGTATTGTTCTGGCAGTAGGCAGTAGTTCAGTCGGCAGTTCTCAGCCGGCAGTCTCCAGTCCTCAGGCAATTGTCAAAATTGACCGCAGGACTTTCAGTCCTCAGCCTTCAGTCTTCAGTCCTCAGTCAATCAATAATTTACACTACTGCCTTAGCGTGACTGACTGCCGACTGCCGATTGCCGATTGCCGACTGACGACTGAAAAGGGACCTTCAAACCCCAGACCTTCAGACCCCAGACCACATCATGCAGTAATCAAGACTGAAGGTGGAATTTGATTATCTTTGCGAATTCAAAAAACAGCCCGATGGTCTCCATCAATAACGTATCACTCCTTTTCGGCAGCTTCGCCCTCCTTGATGAGGTCTCATTCCTCATCACCCGCCAGGAGCGCATCGGCCTGACAGGAAGGAACGGTGCCGGCAAATCGACCCTGATGAAGATCATCGCCGGACTGCAGGATCCGACCTCCGGATCGGTGGAGCGTCCTCGCGAGCTGACCATCGGCTACCTCGAACAGCAGATGAAAATCTCCGACACCACCACGGTGCTGGAGGAGGCTCTCACCTCATTCACAGAGATGAGGGCGCTGGAGCAGGAGATAGCGGATACCAGTCGCGCGGTGGCGGAAAGAACTGACTATGAGACCGAGAGCTACCACCAGCTGTGCGACAGGCTTCATGCCGCCGGCGAGAGACACCAGATGCTGGGGGGCAGCGATTATGTGGCGCTGACAGGCCAGACCCTCACAGGCCTCGGCTTCAGCCCGGCAGAATTCAACCGACCCACCAGGGAACTCAGCGGCGGATGGCGCATGCGCGTGGAGCTGGCTAAGATTTTGCTCCGCAAGCCTGACCTCATCCTGCTTGATGAGCCTACCAACCACCTCGACATAGAGTCAATTCTCTGGCTCGAGGATTTTCTGGAGACATACTCCGGCGCTGTGGTGCTTGTCTCACATGACCGCACCTTCCTCGACAACGTCACCAAACGAACCATTGAGATCAGCCTCGGCAAGGTTTATGATTACAGGGTCCCCTATACAAAATATACCGAGCTAAGGAAAGAGAGACGTGAGCAGCAGGTCTCGGCCTTCCGTAACCAGCAGAAGATGATTGACGACACCGAGAAATTCATCGAGCGGTTCCGGTACAAACCCACCAAAGCAGTGCAGGTGCAGAGCAAGATCAAGCAGCTGAAGAAGCTTGACCGCATAGAGATAGAGGATGAGGATATGTCTGCCATGAACATACGCTTCTCCCCTGCCCCTCGCTCCGGCACCGTCGTCGTTGAGGCCGATGAGGCATCAAAGAGGTATGGCAGCCACCTGGTTCTGGATAAGATATCAATGAAGATCGAACGGGGCGAGAAGGTGGCTTTCGTAGGCCGAAACGGAGAGGGCAAGACCACCCTCGCAAGAATGATCCTCGGGCAGACAGACTTCGATGGGATAATGAAAAAAGGACACAATGTCTCAACCGGTTACTTCGCCCAGAACCAGGATGAGCTTCTTAATGATGAGTACACAGTGTTCGAGACGGTCGACAGGATAGCGCGGGGCGATATCCGCACCAGGCTGCGCGATATCCTCGGAGCATTCCTCTTCCACGGCGATGACATCGACAAGAAGGTCAAAGTGCTTTCCGGTGGCGAACGGTCGCGACTGGCCATAGTGCAGCTGCTTCTCGAACCCTACAACCTGCTTCTCCTTGACGAGCCAACCAACCACCTCGACATACGATCAAAGGAGATTCTGAAAAAGGCGCTGATAAAATTCGATGGCACATTAATTGTGGTTTCTCATGACAGGGATTTTCTTGACGGGCTGGTGAGCAAGGTGTTTGAGTTCCGGAACAGGAAGATCCGGACACATCTGGGAGGCATAGCCGAGTTCCTCCGGTCAAGGAAGATCGAATCGCTGAGGGAGCTGGAGAAAAAAAGTGCACCTGAAGGGAAGCGGAGTCAGAGTGCGAAGGGCACTTCTCTGAAGACTACAGGTGCAAACACACTGAAAGCCCCGGTGCCGAAGGATCAGATCGCTGCGGCCACGGTACAGGAGAATGTCATCTTGCCGCAGAACAGCAAGATGCGGTACCTGGAAAAGAAGGAGACAGAGCGCGTGTACCGCAGACTGCGCAGGCAGACAGAAGAGAGTGAGGCAGAGATAACAAGACTTGAGGGAGAGATAGCTGCCATGAACACCAGACTGGCATCAGGCGACTCTGAGGCTGTGAATGACGCATCGTTTTACACCTCCTACGAGGAGAAGAAGCAAAATCTGGAGGCTCTCATGCTGCAATGGGAACAGGCCCACAGCGAGCTTGAAGGCTTTATGACTGAATACATGAACAGTGATGATAATATTTGAAAGAAGATACTCTGTCAACGTTTTCAACACCGACCTCACCGGCAGACTAAGTCCTGGCGCACTTTTCAGCTTCTTTGAGGATATCGCCGGCAGGCATGCTCTTGAGCTTGGCTGGGGACGCGACAATCTGATGAGCAACGGGGCTTTCTGGGCACTATCAAGGATGGTGGTTAAGGTTGAATGTCTTCCCAATACCTGGGATGATGTTGTTCTCCGCACCTGGCCGAGAGGCGTTGAGACCATCTTCGCCCTGCGTGACCTTGAGATGTATGACACTACCGGAAAGAGGCTGGCAGCAGCCTCCTCCTCATGGGTGGTGGTCGATTATCACACCCGCAAGGCACAACGACCTGACAAAGCGCTGTCTGACCTGAACAACCGGTTCCCTGAAGAGAGAGCCCTTGACACCAACGCACGCAAGGTACCACCCCTGCCGGCAGGTGACCATGAGATGACAAGGCTGAGGGTCAAGCTCGACGACATCGATGTCAACAGGCACGTGAACAATGCACGCTATGTCAACTGGGCCGTAAACTGTCATGACCCGGAATTCATCAGCAACCATACCCCTGACACCATCGAGGTGAACTATATTGCCGAGGGGCACCAGAACGAGATGATAAACATCTTTACTGCTCCCGTTGATGATGCGCAGACGACATTCATCCACTCGGTCACCAGGGAGAGTGACAGGTCGGAGCTTTGCCGGCTGAGGATGAGATGGAAAGAGAACAAGCTTTGAAATCTTTATTAACTTTATGGCATGGTAAGGCGTCAAAAAGATAAAGCAGCAGCAGTCATCACAGTAGTGATTATGGCAGCGCTTAGCTGGTCCTGCGCGGTGACACAGACCGCCACTGATACCAAGGATATGTCATATATCTATAATCCGGCAAAGAATGTCTATACGCCTTTTATAACGGTATATGATGAAGATGCAGAGACCTCGCTGATGACGATCAGCATCCGCCGTGGCGAATTATACTTCAGCGAGGCCAATGCTGAAGGAGTACCCATGGCATCGACGCTTGTCTCAGTGAAACTGTTTGATAACACCAGTGGCGGCAGCCTTGCGGATACAGCTCTTACCAAGCATGACCTCCGCCGTGATGAAGTGGGGGGCGAGTATGCCTTCCGTGTCCCGCTGAAAACCCGTGAGGGCAATTCCTATTCGGCGGAGATAAAGATCATAGACCTGATCAGGCAGCGGACAACGCAGGCCTTCTTCGACTTTGAAAGGAGCGGAAGGTACAGCAAACATAACTACAAGGTCCGTGATCATTTCAGTAAGAATGAGCTCTACAGCCGCGTTCTAAGAAGGGAACAGTATATCAATGTTCTTAACCCCTCAATGCAGCCTGACACGCTTTGGCTATTCTATTACAAGCCGGTCAAAGCTATCCCTGCCGCACCCTCAACCATACTGCCTGAGGTTACACTTGCCCCTGAACCTGAGGTAATTTTGCCACTGGCATACTCTGACACCCTCCCGATCATGTTCCCCGGAGAAGGTATCTACCTGCTCTCAACAGACAGCCTCATCCGTGAAGGACTGGTTCTGTACAATTTCGGTCCTGACCATCCCTCCATGAGCAGTCCTGAGACAATGATTCCGCCTCTTGCATACCTGGCAACGCCCCAGGAGATGGATGCCCTGTTGAGTGCAGAGAAGCCCAAGCTGGCGCTTGACCAGTTCTGGCTTGAACGCACGGGAAGCATCGAGAGATCGAAAGAACTTATAAGGATCTGGTATAACCGTACACTCTTCTCAAATTACTACTTCAGTTCCTACAAAGCCGGATGGCTCACCGACAGGGGGATGGTCTACATCATGTACGGACCTCCTGACAAGGTCTATAAAAATGCTGAGGGAGAGAGCTGGGGCTATAAGAAACCGCCGGTTAAGAGCCGGTGGGGATCACGTTACACCGTTGAGGATGAGTACCTGTGGTTCAACTTCCGGAAACAGAAAAACACATTCTCAGACAACGATTTTGTACTTAACAGAGCCTCCACCCCTGTCAGCTACTGGGATATTGCGGTGGCACGGTGGCGTGAAGGGCAGGTCTTCCGCCTGGATAATCCCGAGGAATTGAAATGATGCACAGCGAAAAAGAATTCATCTTTGGCATGCACCCCGTCATGGAGGCGATAAAGGGAGGCAGGCAGATTGACCGCATACTGGTGCGCCAGGGACTGCGTGGCGACCTGTACCACGATCTCATGAAAATGGTTGCCGAGTTAGGGGTGCCCTGGCAGGTAGTGCCAATTGAGAAGCTCGACTACATCACAAAAAAGAACCACCAGGGAGTCATTGCATGGCTCTCGGCGATAGAGTTCCAGGATATTGAGCTTATTGTACCCCATCTCTTTGAGGAGGGGAAGGAGCCAATGGTGCTGATGCTTGACAGTATCAGCGACGTGCGTAACTTCGGGGCCATAGTCCGCTCAGCACTGTGCTTCGGTGCACATGCCGTGGTCATCCCGGAAAAGAACTCTGCAAGAATATCTCCTGACGCTGTCAAAGCATCGGCCGGAGCGCTGACTACCTTCCCGGTATGCAGGGTGAAGAGCCTGGCAAGGTGCCTGACATACCTGAAGGAATCGGGATTGAAAGTTGTTTCAGCAACGGAGAAAGCCAGTGTCGAAATAAGTGCAGCAGACCTCAAGGGACCGACAGTAATTGTCCTCGGATCTGAGGAGAAGGGTATCAGCCGTGAGTTGCTTCAGCGGGGATTATCCTATACGAGGCAAAGAGGCAACAAGGGCCAGTTTCATAAGCAATACTTTTCATTTCTTTTGCTTGCCCAAAAGAAACGAAACAAAGAAAAAGGCAGCCACAGATCTTTTTCGGGAGATCCATTTTTTCAGCTGCACACGCATTACAACTCTCCCGACTGCTGAACCCGTTCTGCACTAGCTAATCATTTCCGTCAGCGTCGGTATCAGACAGTAATGCTTACTGCAGCCCTCCCCTTCGCAGCTTCAAAATGGCTCTCTATTTCCGAAAAAGCTCTGAAGGCTTCTCGTCCAAACTATGCAAACTGTAAAACAATCCATAAGACCTTTGGACCTTAGACCTTCAGACTTTTGCCTCAATCGCAAATCGCAAATCGCAAATCGCAAATCCTTCAGACTTTATGGACTTTCGACTTTCGGACTTATCCAAT
>JFJP01040686.1_pt1 | contig 18332 bp, 18 predicted proteins | sample 431651 | NCBI WGS metagenome assembly JFJP01 (sample SAMN02602958, study PRJNA72255) | Microbial mat metagenome, whole genome shotgun sequencing project. | biome: fresh water; feature: sink hole; material: water; isolation source: purple microbial (photo- and chemosynthetic) mats found in...
GAGCGTATTTAGACGTATATTGACAAGTTAGTAAGTCTTTGGTACACTAGGAAGTAATCCAACCACAAAAATAAGGCTACCGTGGGGTAGCCTTGAGGAAAAAACAATGCGTAGAAAGAAGTATACCCCAAGAGCAGTATCAAGTCAAGCAATCAAAAGCGGCAATGAAGTCAAGAAAGCCTTTTTAGATAAAAAAGCCAAGGTAGTAGCAACTACACCCGAACCCGAAGGGGTTGCTTTCTCGCTTGATCCTTATGTCTCCGAATATGCAGCCAACGCGGATGCCAAGTTACTATCAACCTTATACGGCATATATGGCGTACAGCCATCGGTAGTATCCGCCCAAGAAGTGGCCTATCACAAAGACTACCTCACCCGCGCCATGGACAGCGCAAGCGCCATCGGTTCGCGTCTGGTAATCATAAATAAATCGCTGATGGGTTCCGGTAAGACGACGCTATCCATGGACGCGTTGCGTAACGTTCGCACGTTATACATAACCCCGCGCAAAGCGTTGGCGCACGACGTAGAAGCTAACCTAGCGTCAGTAAACATCAATACCAACCCAGCACTCACCACAAAACACGTCCACACAACAGGCTACCTCACAAACCCAGGCTTGGCCAAGCTGCGTAAATGGTGCGATGCCGGCGAGTTCGTCGTGGTGTTCGAGGAAATATCCCACCAACTCGCAGCTATGCGTACAGCGTACGCAACCCTAGGTCTCGAACTGCGTCTGGCGTCCGTATCATGGGACTCCAAGACAGAGTTCGATGTGAAGAGCCTTCAAAAAACGTCAGCATTCGACGTAAACACATTGGCGTACACCACGACTTTACAGACAGTCCTCGTACACTCAAATATAAAACATATCATAATCAACGACGCGGACTTCTCCGAGCAGAGTTGCACAATGCTACGAGGCTCGACCCTGGCTACGATGCCGTTAGTGGTAACTGGCGGCGGTTGTGCGCTCGGCGCAGAACACCAAGACAAGCGTCTACGCAGAGTCGGCGACGACAGTTACGCGTATGTCAATAAAACCAGTAACATACACTACGTCGAGGGGCGTTTTTCGCATCAGTTGCGCAGAGAGATTACGTCAGGATCAGCGAAGATCGGGGGTAAGCCCATCATGCACGCACTGTCCGCCATGGTGTCAACCCTAAATCAGGGCAAACGTGTGCTGGTTTTCGTGCCGAGCAAGAGCGTGGCTAAAACAATAATGCAATACGCAGGTATGACGTACGTACACGGTGGCAGAAGAACGGTGCGAGCAGTCATGCTGGACAAGAACAACATCGAACAAATGAGCGGGGACTCTTCGATAAACACTGAAGTATCCAATGCAGACATCGTGTTCCACACAACCTCAGTCACAGCCGGAACATCCTTCACACCGTTATCGGGACAGATGGGGGACATCTCATTCGGTCTGCACTTGTTCATTGTCGATTATTTCTGCGGCCCGCGTCCGAAGTACGCCACTGCCAGAGATTATCTTACGGGTGGCGATTTTAAACAGATGTTGGGGCGTGATCGCACCTCGCATAGAGTGGATATTATAGTATGCGTAGGTAAAGACAGCGCAGTCCAGGCCAGAGGTCACAAAGCGGACAGAGTGCGTTTGGCTGATATGCACGAGGCAATGATGTACGCATGGGCCGTTATGTTGGGGGTTAAAGGTACAGTATGGGAGGGGGACCTCGACTTAGTATTAAGCGAAATCGAGCTAGACATCGACATCATGACGCAGTACGAATGGCTGTATCACATCCGGCACATGCTACAACCGGCGATTAAGCAATTCGCAGAAGACATTCACCTTTTCGAAGATGGGGGTGTTACCAAGTTAGACCCATTATGTGATTTTATTGCTATGTCTGCGTTATACCGTAACTATTCTAAAAGCGTAGCCATGACCGGTGTGCATAAACCAATATGGGATGCACTCACAACCTCAGCAAACATGCTGAGAGACGCGCTCAAGAGCGCGGAACCGGGGTCATACGCAGAACACATACGCAGAGAGGCTGAGTATTCTATGACCTTGTGGGGCTCCGATACCCCGATGAAGTTGGCGTATGATTCACCCGAAGAGTACATTGGAGTCTTAACAGAAGCTCTGGTCGCATGTGGGTACATAGTAAACGAACCTGATCATGAGGATCACGAAATCGTAATGGAGAAGTTCCACATACAAAGAATTTGGCACCTCCTCCCTCCTGAGAAGGATGTCCATATATGGTCAGTGACGGAGAACGCCGGGCTGTCACACAAGCCGGTGCCAGTCTCGCCAAATAGCGATTACAGGGACATGACGACGTACTCCGTAAGTTTTAGCCTAGCAGATATGTACGCAAAAAAAAAGAAAAACGGAGCTAAAAAGCTAGACGAGGCGCCCAAGACGGCGGCAGACTCATCACTACACTATGTTAGTGAAGTGCACAATAAAAGAAGTATAACTATGCCACAATTACGCGATCAGGTCAGTGAGGCTGAGTCGCGTACGTGGTGTTTTCGTAAAATAAATCACGAAGTAACATTCGAACATTTAGATATAGTGCGCGCCGTCGCCTTCCCTAAATTCGATAGATACACAGTTAGCGCTATAGACATTTGCGGAGGTATGTCCACTACAAAGCGACTATCGGACTCTTTAAACGAGTTCAAAACATCGTCAGATTTCGGAACAAAGGAAACGGAAGCCGAACTGGCGCCGATGCTGCCGGATCACGTAAAGCAACGTCACTCCACTTGTAGAGTGCAGTATGCCGTTATTGACGGAATAATGCGCGACGCTGGTGTGGTGGGCAGGGTTACAAGCAGCACTCGCGCAGGATTCATGGCAACAATGATGGCGTTGTCGTGGCTCGATCCAACGTGGGGCGACAGACACGAAGTAACTTTGGCGCGCCTAGGCAACACGTATGTGAACGGCGTGGATGGTTATGACACTACATCCGAAGCCAGAACGTTAGGTATGGTCAAGAACGCACTATCAAATTTTGAATGGCAGCGCAGCATATTCATACCATCAATGAAAACAAGCGGGGTGGATCATGCGCCTGATCGCACGATGAAGGCGTTCATGGCTGCGCAGACTTCGAGACACATGACATCGCTGGAGCTAGGCTTCTGCAAAGCAATCACGAGCCTGTGCCCTGACGAAAACATAACGATAGCGGAGGTAGTTGATAAGATTATCTTCTCGCTATTCGGAGGCTACAAGTCGAATACTACGACGATACTACGTCTTTACAAAGTTATGGAGGGTGTGGTTGTTGATATGGACGGGTGGCACGACGAAGATACCGGGCGTCATGCGCGAAATAAGGATCAGATAAACCTTCATCAGTTGTCGGTAATACTGCTGTGGCGCGGTATCGTCACGGAAGTTCTAGGTAGATACACCCGTGTCCTGCGCGACAACGGGAAACTATTACTAATTGTAGATACATTGGGAGACATAACATGAGAATGGAAATTAGATTGGTTTTAGCCAAAACAGTTCCGTGCAAACTTTACGGCGGAGAACGCGTCGACTTCGACAACGACATATCAACGCATGTAACGGTGAGCCGACCCGATCATCCCGACAAGTCGTTTGAGGAGATGTTCGTAGAAGTATTACAGCAGCACTGGGTGAAAGCCGAGATCGTAAACGGGGACGTTCCCGAATATGTCGCTGTCGGATACGCTTACGACCTGTGGCGAAAGATGGCTGAAATAACGCCAGGCAGTAGCGGTAAGATCATCGCCTACGCGTCGATCAGATTCGAAGCCAAGGGTATGGAGTGGACGCACACGGACACGGCTAAATACGAAAGCTCAGGTTGGAAGTTTCCTTCATCAAACTGCCATTGTCGCAGTTCTCGCGACGCTAGTGCACATAAATAGGATACAAACATGACGGAACAACTCAACCTATATGACCCATTACACAACCTATACGGCCACACAGCGTTTCCTTCAAGGGACTTCAGTGTGAACGAGTGGGACGCCTGGACTTTCGGAGTAATCGTCGGATGGTCTGACGTAGAACTTCCGGATGTGCGTAGGAGACACAAGTGGAATGATGCGAGAGTCGCTTTACTCAAACAGTTGAATGCCGATTTCCGGACACAATGCGGCTTCGCGCCGAGACCCAACGAAACGGCGGAACCAGCATGATCACGTTACCAGCACCCACAGAAGACCCGATTGTAAGTTTAGAACTGTGCCTATGCACAAGTGCGCGCGACAATAGCCTAGACAAACGTGACGCATGGGTTTACGGCATTATTATCGGGTGGGGCGAGGCTACCGACGACGTAGCTAGACGTCACGGATGGGACAGGGATACGGTTGATCGCCTGCACCGCCTACATGAAAAGTTCAAAGCCCTCAGCGGCGGCGACGACGCTAAACGAATAGCACGGAGTGTCAGATGACAGTAGCTGAACTGATTGAAATACTAAACAACCATCACGACCCTAACAAACGTGTTATGTTGGGTTACGACGGAGGCTATAGCGACATAGAGCCTGATCAAGTGCAAAATCAACTCATAGCCCTTGATGTGTTCGTAGGCGGCTACATCGGGCCGCACGTAGAAGATTCCGACGGGTTCCATGATGACGCAGTACACATCCATGCAATAACAATAGGATAGGAACACGTATGAAAAAAGAAGCCGAGATCAAAAGCCCTCTACGGTATCCGGGCGGTAAGTCTCGCGCATGCGGCAGGTTGTACGGACTCCGCCCCGAAGCGTTCGATGAGTACAGAGAACCATTCGTAGGCGGAGGTTCGTTTTTCCTCTACCTGCAACAGCGACATCCGCATCTTAAATCGTGGATAAATGACGCAAACCCTGAAGTTTACCTCTTTTGGAAAATGGCACGGGACGACTCAGAAGGGTTGGCGTGGGCGGTGAGACTGTTAAAAGCAGGAACCGATGACGGACGTGCGCTCCACAAAGAGATGCGCGACGCCAACGTGAACGTGCTGACAGACATGGAGCGCGCAGTACGCTTTTTCGTATTGAATCGGATAACGTTTTCAGGGGTGGCTGAGTCGGGTGGTTACTCAGGCGACGCATTCCATAACAGATTCACAGAATCGTCGATTGACAGAGTAGCCAGACTAGGCGAGGTTCTCGAAGGAGTCAAAGTAACATGTTTGGACTACAGCGAGGCGATGTCCGGAGGGGACGAGCATATCTTCACATTCCTAGACCCGCCCTACCTGACAACTACCGACTCCAAACTTTACGGAAAGGAGGGCGTGCTACATACAGGCTTCGATCACGCCAGACTGGTCTCAGCAGTAGAGGCATGCAAACATAGCGTGTTGATCACTTACGACGATGCCGCAGAGATAAACGAAATGTATAAGAAATTCAACATACGCAGATTCGATCTTCAATACGGCATGAACAACGTGAATAAAACGACAGCCAAAAAAGGTAGAGAAGTATTCATCTCAAACTACCAATTGCAGGACAATTGCAGGACAAGAACAATGACTAACGAAGCACGGCACATTAGAACAACCTCAAACCATGTAAGACCAGGAGAAATAACATGACAGTACCGACCGAAAAAACCGACGAAATCATCGAACTGGATAAGGCGTATGACAGATCGTGGGTTAAACGGCGCGCCTCTATGACTAAGGCTCGCGTTAAAAACAGCAACTTCCGTTCGTTGCCGCTCCGTAGAGAGAAAGTCGACTACGGTGTTAGAGATGGTATGGGTGAGAACCAAAGCGTGTACACCTCTCGCGCAGACGTAAGCACGAGCCATGCTGAGACTGTGTTATGGGATTTGATCTACCGCATGGCGACCTTCCGTCCAGCACGAAGATTCGATATACCCCGCATCACGGTCGAAGCCGCTATGATGCTACTATTGCTGGAAAACGGAGCATTCGATAGAGGCGAAGCTAGAGGCGTAACGCCTCTAACAACGGCGCGCCGAGCCAGCAAACGTGCGGCAGACGCCTACAAAGCAATTAAAGCCGGGTTCTTAGGCTCGATGGATGGGGCCCTTGGGCTGTTCTACGACCCAGGCAAACTGCGTGCTGTGTTACGCGGCTATTCCACTTTCGTTGATTACACCATAGATGTAAACTTACACTCAATGGTGGAGAAGGGGTACATTAAGGAGCTAGAAGCTCCATACATGTGGCAGAGCGAGTTGGGGCTACACCCGCGAACCGCCGAGTTCAGCACCGATCTGTATGTGCGGGCTGTCATCCTGTACGGTATCTACAACGCTCTGGCGCGTGACGCTATGCGGGTGCCGCAGCTTTATAAAGGGATCAGCGATGATGTTGGTATGACCGCATCGCACTTCATGGACGAGATCGAATCGCAGGCGGTGCGTGGTGATGCCCTTTGTAAGCCTGGCCCGGTCGTAAGCGGGATCGACTTAGACGGCCGGTTCATCGACGTCATGGCAGTCGCCAACGAGATGGCTAATTACGAAGCTGTGCGGTTGCAGTCCTACCGCACCTTAATAGGCGTAGTTACGCAGTGCGAAGGCACTGACAATATGCTGCGTCGGTTGTTTTGGTTCCTAGATTCGTCCGAATCCAAGGTCTTATTCACAGACATGCCGGACAAAGTGTGCGATGACTCCAAGGAAACGGTTGAGAACATCAACGCCGCAAACAAACACATTAGCGACTTTATCGCCTACGCGTTAGACTTCGTGATCAGCATAACGTCCCCGTACTATCGCTATAGCCCTCGGTTCGATCTGAACGCTGTAAGTGGCGATCCAGTGTTGGTAAATTCGTTGATTGACGCAAATGCGCTGTACTTCGAGGGGGACCGTGTGGTTTACACGGCGCCAACGTTACGCTCCATCACAAAGTCGCTAGTCTCACGCAACAATAAGAAAACCAAGGAACTCGCATGAGCGACTCACCGGAACAACCAGCAGCAACACAGTCCCGTTACTTGCTGCCATCTGTAAACTGCGGAAACATGTTTCAAGCCCCCGCTGGATTGCGTGCACTATCGGCGGATGGTAACTACGTCGTAACGCCAGCTACGTTCGGGACATTCCTGGGATTCTCAATCAACGGGGCTTTCACCTACATACCTGAAGAGGTGTGGGCGCAGCCCGACGCGGCAGTATTTGTGCGCTCCAAACTGTTACACAGAGACACCGTAGAGGACACCTACGGTATGGAGCTCAGTGTGTTAGGCAACGTGCGGTTGCTCGAAGACATCCCGGCGAGTTATCCTGAAAAAGGCGCAGAAGATGTGGAGAGAATCGCACTGTCCATGGCAAACAATGGCGAGCATGTTGACGCTATGCGCTTCGTGCTAATGTATGCAGCACGATGCCTAACGTATCTGGTGGATGACATCGTGGTCCTTGTGATCGAGTACAATCCCGATCTCGTGGATATTCCGTCTCTGATCTTTACAAGAGCATTCAGCGAAAGCGACGAAGCACGACTCGCTGCATACAAAGCGAACCTGAAAGACAGAAGCTACAATACAGACTCCCAGCAGTTAGCTTTCACGGTGTCTACGGTGTTATCGGATATCGAGACCACACAGGTACATAACGTACTGTCGCTGCACGGAGTTGCGTCCACGTCTTACATTAAGTACAAGGATGTAACAGGAAAGATAACCCGGTTCCTCACCTTCACAGCTGAATGTGCGTCATCGCTGGGAACGTACTCGTTTCATGAGTCGTCAGGCGCAGACGCATTTCTGGCAATGGCAACGAACGCCGATGATGCTATATCTGCGTTCCGTGCGGCGGGTGTCGCTGTTGACACTTACAACGTGCAACAAGCCTTTAACTTGGACGCTGTCGATTTGCAGCTGGGTTTCTTGACGCGCGGAGAAGGCGACAAGTATTACATGGACTGCATTTGCCACACAGACCCTAACCGCGAGGTGGACTTGAGCGAACTCGTGCACGGGGTCACAGATGCTGGATTGCCAAAAACTCCAGCGGTTTTAGCAGTTACGTTTATAGTCGACGGGTCTACAAAAGTAGTCCGCCTCCCAGTTCTTGTTTGTATGGTATAGGAGAAATCATGATCATCATCCCGAATAGTGTTAAAACGATACCTGAGTGGGTGTGGCGTGTGAGCAATAAATACAGACCGCTCTATACACGTCTGTCGTATGTGTGGCATACAATGGGGGCTTCTACAAATGATAGAGATCAGGAATGGGTATTCGCCGGGTCAATCGACACCAAAATCTTCGAGGACTTTAACGAAGCCGTGCTTGAGGTGTTCAAAGACTTCGTTGATGCTGACATCATCCTCGTATGCCCAGACGGTGCACCTGATACGCTGTTCGGAAAGCGGGGTATTGTAAGCCCACGCCCGACTGAGTGTTTCGCGGCATGGTGCGAGTTCGGCGACTACGCCGACGTTCTGGATGGTGCATCGGACGATACTGAGTGGTGCTGGGATGAGGTCGGCACCATGCAGAATGCGGCAGCCATTGTTGAGGAATGCACGCACACAACGTACCACGTAGATGCTGAAGGTGTTCCTTTAACTATCATAGCAATATCTCCATACGACGACGGGCGCTCGCATCGAAGCGGCAGTGCCGTCGATCTGAACGATTTATTCTACAGCGGACACATTGCCGACGTCGATTTAAGCGCAGAAGAATTACAAGGTTGCATCGGACGTTTAGCGAAAAAGACAGAAACGATACACATATCCGACATATCGAATGTTCGTCTGTTTATAGCAGAAGACGAGCAGTTGATATTGGAAGCTACGTGTCACGTAAGCGCCAAACATACTCCAGTACCATCGCACAATGTGAGAGACAGTTATACGCAAGTGCAATCGGTGCTAACGACACAATACGCGACCTTGGCAAAACATTTAGGACACCCCGTCGGAACATCGACGAAGACTCTCGAAGACCTAATGCACGCCGGGTTCGATACGCATTTCCTGGAAAATTTATCCGACAAATCAATATCAGTGTGGTTTATTAAAGAGGGAAGCACGGAAGGGACGCACCCGATTCGTATTACGTTATCAGCCAAAGCCTAAGATTACAAAAGGATAAGACAATGCCAACAACAGAAGCACCATCCCGTAGCATGACACCTCAAGAAATAAAACGCGTCGTAACTAAATTGGCGGTGTTCGGTGACGACATCATGACCCTGCTCGGCATCGCGCAACGCATCACTCTCATGGCCGTCTACCAGCAGCAGTATGCGGCTGGAGCCGAAAACTTCGATTTCGTTTGCCACCTAAAGCGGCTGGATGGGAGCGAAGATGGCACCATGACCATCGTGGACATTCAGGTGCCTATCGCAGACGTTGTCGATAATCCTGATGACTTATACGTACTGCGCACGGTAGTCGACTTGGCGCAGGGCTACGCCCCACTCAGCCTAGTAAAAGTAGAACGGGTGTATGTGGACTGGGCTGAACATATCTCCGACGTGGACAAAGGCTTCGGCATGCCAACACCAGAAGACGTTGATTGGGTATTCACGCCGGACGAAAGCAACGAAACCGAAGAGCTTCTCGACGATGAAGAGTTTGAGGACGTGGACGATCTTGAAGACGTGGACGATCTTGAAGAAGAGGAAGAGTTCGACGACGACGAGTTAGACGATTACGAGCGCGTCGACAGTGGTGAGTTCGTTGTGGATGAAGATGAAGATGAAGACTATCAACGTTGCGGCATCCATAGAAGTTCAGGGATGTACATGCTGATACTGTAATACACACAACGCCGCCGGCGCACGCTGGCGGTGCAATCACACCAACGAGGCAACAATGGATAATACCGCAGAGACACGCAATCGTATTGAAGAATTACGCGCACTCATAGCAACCCACAACCACAACTATTTTATTCTAAATGCACCAATAATACCGGATGTAGGGTTCGACGCGCTGTTCAGCGAACTGGAAATCCTTGAGCGCTCACTGCCGCAGCAGGGCGCCCAGTATAACCTAACGCAGCGGGTCGGCCCGCCGCCTGCCGAGGGGTTTGAAAGGGTAACGCACACAGTGCCGATGTTGTCGTTACAAAAAGCCACAAGCGATACCGAACTGGCGGCATTCGACGAAAAAGTACAAGCAGCGGCAGGGTCGCGCCCTGTGTTTTATGTAGCGGAACCGAAGCTCGACGGGTTGGCGATTGAGTTGCGATATGAGAACGGTTTCCTAGTACGAGCATCGACGCGTGGTGATGGGGAGGTTGGTGAGGACGTTACCCAAAGTGCGTTGAATATCAGGTCGATACCCCGCCGGTTGGTAGGCGATCCGCATCGCGACGTGATCGAGGTTCGGGGTGAGGTGTATATGACCCGTGAGCATTTTGAAACGATCAATGCAGTAAACGCTCAAAAAGGGGAACGCATCTACGCAAACCCGCGCAACGCAGCAGCGGGGCTTCTACGCAAGCTGGACGGAAACACCGTCGCCACCGGCCTCCTGTCGTTCAAATGCTACGGCATCGGGGAGTTACTGCCTGAGATTAAGTTCGACACGCACCATCAGATGATGGAGAGGTTGCAGCAGTATTTCCCCGTGTCCGGGTTCTCTATGCTACTTACTAGGAGGGAGTTTTTATCCGGTAACTACAACAAAGCGATGCTGAAGGCACGAGACAGCCTACCGTATGAGATAGACGGTGTGGTGTACAAAGTCGATGATATGGAAATCCAGGAAAAGATGGGTAGTGTGTCGAGATCGCCACGCTGGGCTATAGCGTACAAATTCCCTCCAACCGAAGTAACGACCCAACTTATGGGTATCAAGGTACAGGTAGGGCGCACGGGTGTACTTACGCCTGTGGCGGTATTGGACCCAGTACGTGTTGGAGGGGTTCTGGTTACAAACGCTACGCTGCACAATGCAGGCGAAATAGCCGCCAAGGGCATCAAGATCGGAGACATTGTAATAGTTCGGCGCGCCGGCGATGTTATTCCAGAGATAGTTGGCCCGGTAGTCGAACGGAGAGCACAACGTCCCGAAGTAACACTGCGCGAATTTGTGATGCCTAAACATTGCCCAGTGTGCGGTTCAGAGGCGGTGCAAAGAGAAGGGGAGGCCGCACACCGATGCACGGGGAGTCTGTCGTGCCCGGCGCAACTCAAGCAGTCCATAAAACACTTTGCATCGCGCGCTGCAATGGACATCAGCGGTCTGGGCGACAAACTGATCGAGAACGCTGTCGACATAGGCCTCATACGCAATGTCGCCGATATTTTCACAATTACGCACGATCAGTGGGCGACGTTGGATCGCATGGGTGAAGCCTCGGCTAAGAACCTGATGGCTGCCATCTCCCAAAGTAAAAAGAACGTTACGCTTCGTAAAATTCTTCAAGCGCTTGGGATACCTGGAGTTGGGCACACGACGGCAAAACTGCTGGCGGATACATTCGGGACTATGGGTAAGATCAGGGCGGCGACCTTTGATAAGCTGAAAGAGGTTCCGGGTGTCGGGGACGTGGCTGCGCAGGCGATCAGCGACTTCATGCGGCAGCCGCCAAACATCGAGACCATAGAACGCCTCCACGAGTTGGGCGTGAACTGGGACAAGGAAGTAAAGCAGCCCACAAAGATCACTATGTTTACTGGAAAGAATTTCGTAATTACCGGCGGTTTCGCAAACATGACGCGCGACGCCATGATTGAGAAGCTGCAAAAGCTCGGCGCGAAGGCGTCCGGTAGTGTATCAAGCAAGACCGATTACTTACTGGCAGGAGAGCGCGCCGGGAGCAAGCTGGACAAAGCCCTTGAGTTGGGCGTAAAAGTAATGAGCGAACAGGAGTTCATGGCGATCATAAAAGAACACCTACAGGAGGATTAGCGATGCAATTCATTTGGGTTAAAGCAGATAGATGCGTCGGTGCGATAGGTTGGGGTTTGTCATTCACGGAACACTTTAACCTAGGCGAGAACGTCATAGATGCGAATGTGGCTCGTAAGTTCGCAGCGAATAAAGTTCTCGAAGCCTTCGCACGTTGGGGGTGGTGCCCTAAAGGAACAACCGAAGAAGAGATACTAGAAGCCGTGAAGTTTGATTGGGGCTGGTACCCAAACGGAGCGGAAGTCCCCAAACGGAGCGGAAGTCCCCAAAGAAGATCGACATCAACGATTACGAAAGGCAAGAGCCATGCAAAATAGCACCGAAGATAATTTATACCTGATTCAGGTAACTACGCCAAAAGGTCAGGTGTCGAAAGTGTACGACACGCAAGACTTAAACGAAGCGTGCTTCAATATGATGTGGGAGGTGTACGGGGAGGGGCGCAAGCCACAATACGACCCAAGCACTATGTATATTTCGCGACTGGCTGGCTTCTCCAACAGCAACGGGTTTCAGGCCGCATTCACAGAAATCTACGGAGAGAAATCTCAGCGTAATATGCGCACCATTGTGGTCATACGGACAAACGGAATAGTCTTGGCTAACGCCGTTGACACGGTAGACTTGCGATACGCAATACGGGCAGCCTTCAGCGCACTGTACGCTCGGACACAGCCGATACCTGAAAGCGACTTACCCAATATTCCGGGGTCGCTACTCGGCGCATTTAAGGGGGTAGCCATGTACGCGAAGCGGGCGTTTACAAGCGACCTGCCGCTGTTTCTTAACGTGCTCACAAAAGATTCGCCAATCAATATCTTAAATATACAGATGGCGATGGCTCCGTACCTTGTGGACGGCTACCCGTTGCTATCCGTGTACGTGCGGCGCTCAGACTACGAAACGTATCACAGACTCTCAAATGGCACCCCGCTAGACCTGTTCACACAAACAGCGCCGGAGCACACGCCCGTTATAGAAATCGAACGGTCTACGTGCGACGCTTACATTAAGTCGTTAAAAGTAAACGGAGTGTATGCTGAGATTCACGATTTCGGAGGTCTCGCAAACACGGCAGGGCACGTCAAGAATACGTGCGGAAACGTTGCGTTTACACCACGCCCCGCATCGCAGTTTGTGTTGCGAAAGTACAACATATCGTACCACCAATTCGTGGCGATAACGCAGGAGTTGGTGAAGGAGCTGTCAACAGGAATGTGCGATAAGTGCGCTCGCGATAAAAACTAAATAATACAAAGCGCAGACGTCATGACGATTCGGGCGTCTGCGTACGGGGATTATAATGGAACAACATACCGAGGGGTACGAACTCGGAAAGCGTATGCTGACAGCAATACCTAAAGAACTTACAAAGGTATGCGTAGCGTTCGCAACCGGTGGTTTCCTGATAGACGGGCACGTCAAAGGGCTCGTAGCTGCTCTGAAGGAAGGCGGGCTTGTGGTATCGGTCGTCCATATCTGGAATGAAATTCAAACGTTACCATACGCATCGCTTACACCGAAAGAAGCATGTATAGCACCGATAACACGAATATTGGAAGACGGAACCATAGAAAACTCAGACGTGTTGATCATGGTGTCCGGGTACTTAGACGATGTAACCGCACTGAAAACAAACATCACAAGATTATTCCCAACAGTAAACCCGTCGATAATTTACATAGCGGCGCAAGACTTCGCGCCAAACGCCCAAAAAGAGCTAGAAGCTGAGTTTCCACAAAGGATCAGCGAAAAGTTCGCATACATAAGTGAGGGTACTTAAATGTCAAAACTAAACGCAGACGTACTGTTCGATGCAGCTGTAGCGATGTATGCACAGATGGCAGCAACCGAACAGGAAGTATTAGATGGTATGAAGGGGTGGTCTCCGCTTAACGCTGACGACCCCTTCTTATTCAACGCCTCTATGTTCGCGGCCACTCGCATAGTTACCGACAGACCGCCGATGTTCCCCAAAACACAGATAGGACTGCCGCAGTTGGGGGACACTGGTTATATCGAATTGATGCTTACGACGGTGCGCGTAACCCACTATCCACCGTCGCCGGGCGCGCCGGATCATCAGATAGTCATGACTGTAAAGTCGGACGACTCTACGACCAAAGAGATGGGGTTCTGCTTAGTGGATGATCGGAGCCGGTATGTCGACTCGTTTGTAGACCTCAACACCCATCTAGCCGTTGGTGCCATCGTCGGGTGGCGCTACATGCTAATAGCGGCACTCTCTCAGGTTGTGGCTACGAAACCTCCACCGAATCCGCAGGGCGTGATGCGCCCACGGCCGGTTCGGCTCAATATGACAGCCCTCTTGGACGCCATCGGGGAAAGCCAAGAGAAAACAAGAGCGGGTGCGATCATTAAACTGTTCGGGACACCGGTAACTGGCGTGCACTTTGTAACCCACTCTTTAGTTGACGAGCGGGACTACAAAGAGGAAGACAACGAGGAATTTACAGGGTGGTTCAGAAACTGCCGGATAGTGTCAACCAAACGTACATATTCGGCGCAACGTGCGCTCGGTTGTTCGTTAGAAACGTTCGTACGAGAACTCGGAAATCTACACTCAAGCGGCAGTCCGGAGTTGGAGGAATTCATTAAGTCTAACTACGCTGTAACGATTCCGCACGAATGTATCGTGATTCCACCGTTGTCGTCAATAATCGAACAAATCGAAGACGACGACTTCTTGTCAAAACCAACCACGGAGCCGTTCAGTTATATCGAGGCACGGCAACACATAATCGAGTGCGTGCTGCCGAAATTACCGCCACCACAGGGACGATACGACCGGGGCAACAAACTGATCGAAGCCGTCGGCGTGCCCATGTCACAGTTTGACTTAGAGTGGCATGCCGAGCAATGTTCAACAGAACGCCTCTACATGGATATATTCAGCATAGGCGCGGAAGCCACACAGGAGTGCAATCCTGAGTTTGCCACCAAGTGCACACGGGAGGAGTACGAGAGCTTCGCCACAAAACCAAATGCCGATATGCAGACGCGTAGCCCAGACCGCTTGCGCAGATATCAGGATACCCTGACCCTCGCCGCCAAAATACACCACGAGGTGTTGTCCGAGTGGGGCCGTGACGCGTTGTTTACTTTTGAGGAAGCGTTGGTTGCGTCGTTGTTGATAACACTATACACCTCAACCTACTCAGTACCGCTTCCGCAATTACCGCTTTGTGATAGTTGTATCGTAATAGCACGAGCCTACGAGCCCATGCCCGTGCACGATTATGAACTTGAAAATGGGCCACCACGGGAATGACATTATGAGCCAATATTTGATTCAGTTTGCCTACAACACTTCGATATTCCGCACGTCACGCGACCGCATAGTAGAAGCGGGGAGTAAGAATGAAGCCATCTTTATTTTCGCAAATGACTACCTAAACGGACTGGAAACGAGGTTTCGGTGGTCTGACTCCAAACCCCACCAAGTTGGTATTGGGATGCCGGAGTGGTTGCGGGACGCAGACGGCCAACCTGTCGCATACGACCCCAACGAGAACTACCACAAAAAGTTCATGGCGCACATGGGTGAGATGTTAAAAAATGCAGCGAGCCCTAGCGACGGTGGGTTTATACACGTAACCGCATGTGAAGGGAGCACCGACGCGTCGGCGTTGTTAGTGCTCATGTCGTTCAAGGAAGTAATAACGGAGGGGCGCAGAATGGAGGTGCGCCCATTAGGTGCAGAGGTTAAGGCTTACGACGTGTTACTGCCGCACGCAGCCATGGCGGATATGTTGGAGGACATACGCTCAAGAACCCCTGAGATGTTTAAGCAGCGCATCCGCATGATCGACGCCATCAAAGATGCAGCAACCCCGGCGCACGCACGGGGTGCAATCGAGCGCAATGCGCTGGCTCACGACAACCATACAGCGCAGGTAACGTTGTTCATAAAAGACAGCCCGCATAGCAAGCATTACATTCGGCTACCGGAAACGGCGGCTATTGGTAAATGCACACTGAGATCAATTAACGACAAAGAGGAATACAACATGTACTTCATTACAGCAACGCACGCGCATGAACACACCGACCTTGGCATTGGCGAACTGGTAGAAGCAGCAACATCTGAGATAGCTTACGGTATTGTCCGCTCACGGGACGAACGTCTTGAAGCCCCGCACGCTGCGGGAATCACACGAGTATGGGGCGTTGACGATTCGTCAAAAGCGATTACTGTGTGCATCATCTCAGCGCTAGTCCCAGCAAACGGCGGATACCGCCATGTATCAGTAGGACAGGCTGCGGCTAATTTGGATTTGCGCAAACTGGTAGAAGCGGCGTATCGTGGGCTGAAAGAAGAGTATCCAGACGCCTTACTGTGCGACTCTGAGTCGATAATCGGTAAGTTCGACGGATAATCGGTAAGTTCGACGGGTGCACTCATCTTGAGGGCATCAAAGGCGCGTTTCTGGAGCAGATGGCTGCGCAGGGTTCTAGTTTCACAACGATTCTCTATATTCGTACGAACGTGGATGGCCCGTATGCGAAGCTGCCAAAAAATGTGTTCTTGGATGCGTACCTCCCCAACTATGGACGTGCGGTGGATAGTTCGTCCGGGTTAGCCGACTCCTCGCCGTCTTGGTCGGTCGAGTACATACCACAACCACAACAAAAACAAACAAACTAATCATAACAGCGCCCTTCGGGGCGCATGGGGGTATCAAATGGAAACTGTTAAAGAGTCCGGCAACAATGGCGTTCGTGAATTTCACGTATTAGCACGTAACGGGAAGTTGGTCCAGTGCGGTATGTTTCTGATAAAACGTGTAGGTAATCATGTAGCGTTTGTTGACATAACACATCCGACAACCATCAAGTATGCGTTTGTAGGGCAAGTTAAAGTTGAGCGCACATGGACGTCCGCCAAGATAACAAACGTTGTGCTCACAGACGAGGAATCGCAGGAATGGTCGTTCGCATCCGAAGAGCCCGGTCCGGAATTCAACCGCGATGCCGCCTTAGAAGAGGCACGCGGCGTATTGGATAACTTCTCACCAACGCTGAGGGTGGGCGGGTTTAAGGTGTTGGGAGGGGCGGAGTTTACTGCGAATGTGTTACAAATCAACGTCGACGGTGTCGACAAGCACCACCTACGTCTAGCTGAGAATAAGTGGCTGTTATTGACGGCAGATGGGTTTCAGAGCGATATGTACAGTTCTAAAGAAATCCAACATCTCGAAGAGGCATTTGAGTTGTGGAAGAAGCAGCAGGAAGTCCCACGGATATTCAACTTGATAGGTATTATCGAACACGAGGGTGAATATCTTCTCGGCTCTTATTCAACATTCGAGGAAGCAGTTGAGGCGTACAAGGACTTCACAGCGGACAGCGACGACAGACATATCGACAAATACGTGGTGGATAGTCGAGAACTCGGATCGGCGGCGTATTGCGGCGACGATTGTGTAATAGTGATATGGGAGCGTTAAAGATGAGCGATAACAGCTGGGAACGGCAGGTATTCGTCCTAACCGGAACCGTTCCGTGGACCGAGAAAGTGGAGCTTCTAGGCGTGTACTCCACATACGAGGCCGCTACCGCTGCGTATAAGCGGGGTCGTTTGTGAGGAAATATCAACAATAGTACGAGAAGCGCAGGAGGCCGAGCGCTACTCAGCCACAACCGACGCGCTGGGTAACATCATCGACGCAGAGAGATTCACAGGGGGCATATAATGGAAAACTATCTAGTCATATTAACAGAACAATTAGAAAGTCATTACGGTGAGGTTATAAGCAGAAAAGCGCTGCCGGCGAAGTTATTCATGGCGTTTGACAGAAACCATGCTGCGTTCCGATGCGGATCGTGGCTAGAGCGGACGCAGACGGGGAATACTATAGAGAAGTCACCATTGTTCGATAAGTACAGCGCCAACACAGACTACGTCTCCATGCTGGAGGAGGCGTTCTCAAAAAGCGATACAACCGGTGTGACAACGTACTCGGTGAAGATAATCCATAATCACTCCCGCACTTACTATCTAGCAAGTAACCAGTATGCAGACCCGCCTATACTGATAACGGCGGAGCTTGCCCCGTGGTGTAGGGCTAAGGCGCACAGCCACGGGCTATCTGCGTGCGTGTGGTCGTTAGTCGCAAATGAATTGCAAACAGGGTTGGCGCACGCTATAGACAAACTGGACACTGCTTACGCCATATCTAATGGGGAGCACCTTATTGATGACTCAATGTCGACACATATACGCTGGGATGCGATATATGGCTTCATCAGAACGTGCAAAAGTCTGGCAGAAGTCGTCGAGTATGTAACTCAGTTGATTCCGGCGGCGTACAACGGGCCGGACACTGAAAAGCGCAAACGCTCGTCGCAACTGATATTGACGGTATACTTACGCACATCGGCTGACGGGCGGTATACTGCACTTCCCGACGATCTACGTCTGGACGTGTTCGACGCGTTTCGCACTAGAGCGCAGGTTGAGGTGGACGCGCAAGAGAACG
>JFJP01011142.1_pt1 | contig 18331 bp, 16 predicted proteins | sample 431651 | NCBI WGS metagenome assembly JFJP01 (sample SAMN02602958, study PRJNA72255) | Microbial mat metagenome, whole genome shotgun sequencing project. | biome: fresh water; feature: sink hole; material: water; isolation source: purple microbial (photo- and chemosynthetic) mats found in...
GGCTGGCTGTTCACCGCCGGCATCGTGCTGTTCAGCGGCAGCCTCTACGCGATGACGCTGTCCGGCCTGCGGCCGCTCGGGGCCGTCACGCCCATCGGCGGCGTGTGCCTGCTGGGCGGATGGCTGTCGGTCCTGGTCGCGGCGTGGCGCCTGCGCTGACGGCCGTTCAGCGGCCGCAGGTGACCCGCGAACGGAATTCCCGCCCCGCGGCCGTGACCGTGAGCACGTACGATCCCGAAGGCAGCCGTCGTCCGGCCGCATCCCGCCCGTCCCAGACGACGTCGTTCTGGCCGAAGACCCCCGCCTGGGCGACGGGCCCGCGCACCAGCCGTCCGCGCAGATCGTGCACGCGCCAGCTCACGGCCGACGGCGCCGGCAGGGTCAGCCGGAAGGTCACATACGAATTGAACGGATTCGGCCCCACGGACAGGAACGTCGGCGTGTCCGCCAGGACCTCCAGCGCGACCTCGCGGGTCTCGAACGTGCCGCGGCCCGGGTTGCCGATCGTCAGCGTCGCGAGATGCCGGCCCGCGGCCAGATCCGCCGCGCCGGCGGCCAGGCTGACGGTGACGGTCTCGACGCCCTCGCCGGGCACGGTTCCCGCGGCAGGCGCCACGGTGAGCCAGGACTGGTCGACGGCGGCCGTGAAGCCCGCCGGCACCGTCCCCGGATTGGTCAGCGTGAAGTCCCATGACGACGGGGTGAAGGGCCCGCCGGACGGACCATCGACCTCGATGCCGGCCGCCGGGGTGACGGCGAACGCGCTGGCGGCCGGGTCCAGCAGCGCCACGTCGACGGCCCCGGTGGCTGCGGGATCGAGCCAGTCGGTCAGACGCGTGGTGCTGGTGCCGCCCCCGTCCCACGACCGGTTGAGCCAGCCGTACCAGTCGGATTCGTTGTTGCCGCAGGCGGCGAAGCCGCCGTGGAGCTGGCCCACGATGCGGTGGTCGGCGTCGAACAGCGGCGAGCCGGACGATCCCGGCTCCGTCGTGCCGAGATCCCAGTCGACCACCCGCAGATGCGTGCCGTCGCCGGGCTCGAGGTTCATGGTGTACGAGGTCTGGCGCACGGCCGCGTTCTCGAACGAGATGCTCTTCTCGTCGGAACTCGGGTGGTGGATGCCGACGGCCGAAGTCGGCAGCGTCGCGCCGCGGTACCAGCCGGCGTAGGTCACGCCGAAGGCCGGGGCGGGTGTCTCGTCCAGTTCCAGCAGCGTGAAGTCGGTGGTCGCCCAGGTGGCGCGCAGCGTGGACCCCGAGGTGAACTGCGCCAGCGAACCGCCGCCCTGCTGGCCGCAGACGGGACTCTCGTAGTTCCAATAGACGACCACCGAGGGCGCGACGACCCCGGTGATGCCGCAGTGGTAGGCCGTCAGAAGATAGGGCGTCCCATCGAAGGACGTGTTGTTGACCATCGCGCCCGTGCACATCAGCGAGCCGTTGATCGAGATCAGCCCGACCGAAGCGATCTCATCGCGCCAGGCATCGCCTTCGGCACACACCACATCGACGTTGCAGAGGCCGGCCTTGGCGGCCGGTGAATCCCCGAAGAAGCGGTAACCGCTGTTGATGAAGCCGAGTTCCAGCAGCGGCTCGACCGTCGCGTCGGCCGGCACCGTCAATTCGACCACGACCGCGTCGCCGGGCACGACCGGCGTCCACAGTTGCCCGTGGTCCGCGTTGTCGCCGTCGTCGAACACGACGGCCGGACCGTCGCCGACGGCCGGACGCACGATCAGCGTGGCGCCGCGCGGGAGCCAGTAGACGGGAAAGCCGAGGTTGATCGACAGCGCGCCCGGCGAAGCCACGTCCAGGCGCCAGCGGCGCTCGCCGCCAGGCAGACGCTCCCAGCGCCCGTCGCGTTCGGGCGTCAGCCGCACGGCTTCCGGCAGCGCGAAGCGCCACGGCAGCCCGGCCTCGTCGCGCCACGCGTCCTCGACCGCGAGTTCCGTCGCCGGCGGCAACGACACGGTGACCCGCTCGGCGGCGCGCGCGGCCGGCGGCACGGCCGCCAGCCAGGCCAACGGGATGAGCGGAAGCGCGAACCGGACCAGCCTCGCCGACGCGGCGAACCGAAGACCCCTGAACTTCATTGCGACTCCTCCGCGGCTTCGACGGCCGTTGACGCCGGTGCCTGGCCCCGGTATCCGGCCGCCGCCGTCGCCTGCCAGGCGATGAACCATCCCAGCCAGATCTGGGACAGGTAGTGCTTGCGATCATTCAGGCGCGACCAGCCCGAAAGCCAGGAGCCGGCCATGAGCAGCGGCTGCCACCGATGCAGCCCCACGGCGCGCGCCGCGTTCAGCCACGGCACCGCGGCGATGAAGGCATGGCCCGAAGCCGCGTGGTCCTTGTGCAGCGGCTGCCAGTGCGGCGTCGGGAACTCGGCGCTCGGGCGGTCCGCTCCCAGCCCCCTCTGCACGGTCCACAGGATGGGCAGTCCCACGACCATCGCTTCGAAATTCGCGCGGCCCCAGCGGCTGAACGGGCCCGAGCGAACCCAGGCGTCCACCGCGGCCACGGCCAGCCAGACCAGGAACCAGGGCCTGTTTCCCAGTTCATAGCCAACGCGCGAAACGCGATTCGAAGCGGCCGAACGCACCTTGCGCTCGTGCCAGTCGGACACGGCCGCATCGAGGCCCGAGTAGACGACCACGCCGGCTCCCGCCACCGCGGCGCCCAGCATCAGAAAGGAACGACGGCTGTACTGGCGGCGCCAGTGCGAACCCGTGCCCCGGAACAGGGGCGCCGACCGGCCGCGCCGCCGCCGGAATCCCGGCGCCGCCAGCAGGGCGCAGACCAGGACCAGGCCGGCCGCTATCCACATGCCGACGTTCCACTCCGGCGCGCGCTCACGCCGCGTCCATTTCTTCGACCAGCCGCGCAACTTCGCGCGCCAGCGCCGCCGCGCTGGTCAATCCCGGCGATTCGATGCCCACCAGGTTGATGAGTCCGGCCAGATCGCCGTCTTCACGCTGCACCACGAAGTCGTGGAACCCGGTCGCGACCAGCTTCGGGCGCAGGCCGCTCATGCCGGGCACCAGGTCGTCCGGTTCGAGCCAGGGCAGGAAGCGCCGGGCGCCGTCGCAGAACGCGTCGCGCCGCGCCGGATCCACCCGCCAGTCGAAGCCGGAGTCGCGGGGATCGGTCGCCAGATGCTCGACATCGGGCCCGATCTTCATCTGACCTCCCAGGTCCAGGCACAGGTGCACGCCCAGGCTGGTGCCGTGGCGCGGCGGCACCGGGTAAACCAGGCGGTTGATGCGGCCATGGTGGGCGCTCGCGATCGAGAAGTAGTTCCCCTTGACCAGATGCTGATTCCAGCCGCGGGCGTCCACGTCCACGCCGGCCAGGGCGGCCACGCGATCGGCCCACAGGCCGGCGGCATTGACCACGATGCGGCTGGTGTGCGTCCAGCCCTCGTGTCGACCCGGCCCTGCGGCGGAAATCTCGACCTTCCAGACACCAGCGGCGGGCCACAGCCCGGTGACTTTCGCGGCGGTCATGACCTGGCCCCCGTGGTCGGCGACAACGTGCGCCCAGGCGCGGGCCGCGCCTTCGGCGTCGACGATGCCCGTGCGCGGCGAATGCAGCGCGGCGCACGCCTTCACGTCCGGCTCCAGACGGAGCAGGGCCGGACCGTCGATCAGGAGCAGGTCCTCCACGCCGTTGGCCGTGCCCAGGGCCAGCAGGCGCTCGAGTTCAGGCACCTCGTCCGGCGTCGTCGCGACGATCAGCTTGCCGCATTCACGGTAGCCGACATCGGCCCGTTCGCAGAACGCCTTGAGAAGACGCCGCCCTTCGACGCAGAACCGGGCCTTGAGCGATCCGTTGGGATAGTACATGCCGCCATGGGCGACCTCGCTGTTGCGCGACGTGGTGCCGCGGCCGAGGCCGTCTTCCATTTCCAGCAGGACGGTGGTCAGTCCACGGGACGACAGTTCGGCCGCGACAGCGCAGCCCACGATGCCCCCGCCGATGATCGTGCAGTCGATGTCGTGCATGTCTCCTCAGCGGCCCGGGTTGCGGGACAGCCAGGTCTCGTATTCGGCGTATTCGTAGGCGCGCGAACCGATGTACGTCGCCACGCGCAGGATGGACTCCGGACCATGGTAACCGCGCAGCACGACCAGCCGCCGCCCGTCCGGCGCCAGGAACAGGATGGCCGGCGGCTGCTTCACGTCGAAGTGCTCGGCGACGGCGGGCATGTCCTGCATGTCGACCCGCGCGGTCACCAGATGCTCTTCCAGGTAGCTGCGCACGCGCCGATCGGTCCAGGTCTCGCGGTCCAGGCGCAGCGACGAGGTGTTCCAGGCCGCCGCGAAGTACATCAGCAGCGGCCGCTCCTGGTGCCGCGAAGCCGCCTTCGCCTCGCGGTAGTTCAGCCAGGCGATCGCCGGCGCCTCTGCCGCCGAATCAGCGGGGATGTCGCCCGCCCGCGTCGGCGCGGCGGCATTCGGGCCGACGCCCATGCCCAGCAGCGCGGCGAAAAGCGCGGCGGCCGCGCATCGGAACCGGCGGGATGGCATACGCGTCATCGGTTCTCCAGGCGGACGGCGGGCACGGGCCACGGCCAGTCCGCGGGCACGGGACATTCCAGCGTCAGCGGGCTGCCGCCCACCGGGTGCGCCACGGTCAACCTGTTCGCGTGCAGCGCCACGCGGTGATCCGGCAGGCGCTGGCTGCTGCCGTACTTCACGTCCCCCAGCAGCGGATGGCCGGCCAGCGCCAGCTGCGCGCGGATCTGGTGGCGTCGGCCGGTGATCGGCCGCACTTCCAGCAGGCTGAAGCCCGACGCGGATTCCAGCACCCGGTATTCCAGCCGCGACTCCCGCGCCCCGGGGAAAGGGACCTTTTCCGCCCTGGTGACGCCCTGCGCGTCCCCCGCCGGGGCGAGCCAGTGGCTGAGCGGCCCGGCCGCCGGCTCGGGCGTGCCCGCGCAGATCGCCAGATAGATCTTCAGGACCTCGTCGTCACGAAAACACGCCGACAGCCGCGAGGCGGCCTTGCTGGTGCGGGCCAGCAGAACCACACCGCTGGCGTTGCGGTCCAGCCGGTGCACCAGCCCGACGTACACGTTCCCCGGCTTGTGGTACCGCTCCTTCAAATAGGCGCGCGCCAGATCGACCAGCGAGATGTCGCCGCTGGCATCTCCCTGGGACAGCAGACCCGCCGGCTTGTCGACGGCCAGCAGGTGGTTGTCCTCGTGGATGACGTGCAACGGCATAGCGACTCCCGACGCGGCGGTGATCATTGTACGGGCTGGATTGCCCGCCTGACAACCCGCGCCTTCCGGCCTATGATAGCCGGGCTATGATAGCCGGGCCTGCTCCCCGACGCAGCGCCGGTCCGTTGGCCGGCAACGCTTCCCGCCGTGCCGGCCGGCCCGGCGCAGCCAAGGAGATCCCCGCATGCGAACCATGCCGCGGACCCTCATCTCCATCCTGATCTGTGGGCTCCTCGGCGGCTGCCGCGGGCAGGAGCAGAACGCCGCGGACGCCATGCCGCGCCTGACCAGGGAACCGGTGGACATGCAGAAGCTGACCTATCCGATCACGGCCACCGTCGACCAGACCGACGACTACCACGGCACCATCGTGGCCGATCCGTACCGCTGGCTCGAGAACGCGGACGCCCCGGAGACCCGGGCCTGGGTCGAAGCCCAGAACAAGGTGACCTTCGACTACCTGGGAGCGATCCCCGAGCGCGCCCGATTCACCGCGCGCCTGACCGAACTGTGGAACTATGCACGCTACTCGGCGCCCTTCAAAGAGGGGGATCGAACGTTCTTCCAGAAGAACGACGGCCTGCAGGCGCAGTCGGTCCTCTACGTGCAGGATTCCCCGACGGGCGAACCGCGGGTCCTGCTCGATCCGAACACCCTGAGCGCCGACGGCACCGTGGCGCTCGGCGGCGCCGCGATCAGCCGCGACGGGCGCTATCTGGCCTGGGCCACCAGCGTCAGCGGATCGGACTGGCGCACCTGGTACGTGCGGGACATCACGACCGGCCAGGACCTGCCGGACAAGGTGGAGTGGAGCAAGTTCAGCGACGCCTCCTGGGACCATGCCGCCGAAGGCTTCTACTACAGCCGCTACGAAGCGCCCGGCCAGAGCGAGACGTTCGAGGGCGCCAACTATTTCCAGAAGCTCTATTACCACCGGCTCGGCACGGGGCAGGACCAGGATGTGCTGGTCTACGATCGCCCCGACCGGAAGGACTGGGGCTTCGCCGGCGAGGTCAGCGATGACGGCCGGTACCTGGTCATCTCCATCTGGCAGGGTACGAGCCGCAACAACCGGCTCTATTACAAGGACCTGCGCGACAAGAGCAAGGTCGTGCGCCCCCTGTTCGACGCGTTCGACGCCGCCTACGAGTTCATCGGCAACGAAGGCCCGGTGTTCTACATCCGCACCAACAAGGACGCGCCTCGCGACCGCGTGATCGCCGTGGACCTGGCCGAGGCCGCACCCGGGAATTGGCGCACGATCGTGCCGGAGGGACCCGACCCCCTGGACGGCGTCAGCCTGCTCAACCACAGCCTGGTGCTGACTTACCTTCACGACGTGGCCAGCCAGGTCCGGTTGGTCGGCCTGGACGGCGCCGCCCTGGGCGTCATCGAACTGCCGGGACTGGGCACGGTCGGCGGCTTTGGCGGCCGGCCCGACGACACCGAGACCTGGTACACCTTCGACAGCTTCCTGAGCCCGGGCGAAATCCACCACTACGACTTCCGCACCGGGACCAGCACGCTGTTCCGCCGGCCGGAAATCGCCTTCGATTTCGCGTCCTGCCAGACCTCGCAGGTCTTCTACCAGAGCCGGGACGGGACCCGCGTGCCCATGTTCATCGTCCATCGGCGCGATCTGGTCCTGGACGGGACCAACCCGACGCTGCTGTGGGGCTACGGCGGCTTCAACGTGTCCGAGCAGCCGGCGTTTTCGGCGGCGCTGCTTCCCTGGCTGGAGAAAGGCGGCATCTACGCGGTCGCCAACCTGCGCGGCGGCGGCGAATACGGCGAGTCCTGGCACCAGGGCGGCATGCTGAAGAACAAGCAGAACGTCTTCGACGACTTCATCGCCGCGGCCGAATACCTGATCACGCGGAGATACACCAGCGCCAACCGGCTGGCCGTCTACGGGGGCAGCAACGGCGGCCTGCTGGTGGGCGCCGTGGTCAACCAGCGGCCCGGACTGTTCGGGGCGGCCATCGCCGAAGTCGGCGTCATGGACATGCTGCGGTTCCAGAAGTTCACCATCGGCTGGGCCTGGACCAGCGACTACGGCAGCAGCGAGGATCCGGAGATGTTCCCGGTGCTGCACGCCTACAGCCCGTACCACAACCTGAAGCCCGGCGTGGAATATCCCGCGATGCTGGTGATGACGGCGGACCACGACGACCGCGTCGTGCCCGGCCACAGCTTCAAGTACGCGGCGCGGCTGCAGGCCTGCCAGGCAGGCAACCTGCCGGCCCTGATCCGCATCCAGACCAAGGCCGGCCACAGCGCCGGCAAGCCCACGGCGATGGTGATCGAGGAGCACGCCGACCGCTATGCATTCCTGTGGCGTGCGCTGGGAATGAGCGGAGCCGACGCCGGGCATTGACGCTGCAGGGCGCGACCCTGGTCAGGCCTCACGCCGCGGAGCCGGATTCCCGGCCATGAGCAGCGCGCCCACCAGCAGGGCCAGCCCGGCGAGCGCCCGTCCACCGGCCACCGCTTCGCCGAACACGAGCCACGACACGACCACCGCCAGCGGCACCTTCAGATTGTTGGCCGCCGCCAGGAACGGAGGCCGCGTGCGCGCGGCACCGCGGTTCCACAGGTAGAAGCCGAGGGCCGTCGGCAGCGCCCCCAGATACAGCAGGACCAGCAGCGAACGCACCGACCAGCCGGCGAACGGGTGGTCGCCCAGCAGGGCCCCCACCGGCAGCGCGGCCACGGTCACGGCCGCGGCGCCGGCATACATCCACGCCACCAGCCCGGCATCCGGTGCGCCGGTGCGCCGCTTGAGCACGGCGAACCGCAACTGGCCAACGGCGAAACAGAGGTTGGCGCCCTGCAGCAGCACGATGCCCGGCCAACCCATTTCCGCGCGGGCGCTCTGGACGGTGACCAGGGCGGCCCCGCCAATGGCCAGCAGCACGGCCGCCAGGTTGCGCAGACGGCCACGGCCGGCCAGTCCGCCGGCCAGGAGCATGACGAAGAGCGGGGTGAAGATCGTCATTAGCGCGACCACCCAGGCCGCGAGCCAGCGGAACGACGCCACGTAGAGCACATACATCAGGCCGAACTGAACCGCGCCCAGCAGGGCCGCGGCCAGTCGGGCGCGTGGCTCCGCGACCTGGCGCCCGGCCAGCGGCAGGAAGATGAGCGCCGCCACGACGAGCCGGCCGGCCGCGACCGCCACCGGGGACAGGCCCGCCAGTTCGCCCTTGATGAGGCCGAACGAGAAGGCCCACAGCAACGAAGCGGCCAGCAGCGCTGCCACTAGCGGACCAGCGTCAGGGGAACGGTGCGGACGTCGCCGCCGGCGCGCAGCCGCGCGTAGTAGGTTCCCGAAGCCGCCGCCCGCCCCTGGCGGTCGCGGCCGTCCCAGTCGACGCCGTGCTCCCCGGCCGCGAACGGGGCTTCGGCCAGCACCGCCACCAGCCGGCCGGCCGCGTCATACAGGTCGAGCCGCACGTCCAGGTCGCGTGGCAGGCTGAAGCGCACGGTTGTCCGCGGGTTGAACGGATTGGGAGCCGCGCCCAGAAGGTACACCACAGCCTCGGCCTCCGGCACGTCGCTGGTGCCCTGGAAGCGCTTCTCGCAGAGCACCCAGTTATCGGGATCCAGCGACAACCCGGCCGGATACGACGGCACCTCGAACGCGTACCACTGTTCGGCCTGGTCGTTCTGGACCACGAAGGTCAGCGGGCCGTTCTCGGTCTCGATGCGGACGTCGAGCGGCATCGTGAACAGCCCGGTGTTGAACTGGGACTGTTCGATCCGCAACCGCACGCGCCAGCCGGCGCCGGCCGGTTCCCTTACCCAGGCATAGTCGTAGCGCGGGAAGTACTCGCTGTAGATCCACTGCTGGAAAAAGGCGGACAGGTCGAGGCCGCAGGCCGCCTCCATCACCGCCTGGAACTGCGCCGTGGTCGCGCTCGCGTAGCCTCGCTCAGCCCGGTACTGTTGCAGGCCGGAGAAGAAGTCGGCATCCCCCATCACGTGCCGCAGCATGTGCGGCACCCAGCTGGCCTTCAGGTAGGTGAGGTAGTAGTCGAAGATCGCGCTGAAACTGCCGGGATTCTCGACGAAGATCGTGCCGCCCCCCATCCAGCGCGCGGCCGCCATCTCCGCGTGGTAGGAAGCGGCTCCGTAGCGGACCTCTTTCCAGTAGGCTTCCATCCAGGTGGCGAAGCCCTCGTTCAACCAGATGTGCGAGAAGTCGGCGCAGGTGATCAGGTCGCCGAACCACTGGTGACCCAGTTCGTGGGCGATGATGTATTCCGGGTAGGAGCCGATCCCCAGACTGGTGCAGGTCTGGTGCTCCATGCCGCCGCCCCAGGTGAAATGGGCGTGGCCGTACTTCTCCAGGACGAACGGGTATTCGCCGAAGGCCTGGGCGAACGCGCCGAGCATGTCCACCGTCGGCGCCAGTCCCACCGTGGCGGCGGCCAGTTCCGAAGGCACGACGTAGTGCACGACCGGCATCGTGCCGCCGGCCAGCGTCTGGTACTCATCGTTGATGATGGCGTAGGGGTGCGCCGTGATCGACACGAGGTACGGGGCGATCGGGTAGCGTTCGCGCCAGTGGTACGTCGATTTGCCGGCCGCCGGCGTGGTCACGCCCTCCAGCACGCCGTTGCTGGCCACGATCAGGTTCGACGGTACGGTCACGTCCAGCGCCACCGAGTCGGCCTTGTCCGTGTTCACGTCCTTGCACGGCCACCACACGCGGGCGCCATACGGCTCGCTCAGGGTCCAGACGAGCGGCTGGCCGCCGTGGCTGCTCCATCCGAAATAGGAACTGGTCGGATTGCCCGCGTAGTCGATTTCCACCGAGACCGTTTCACCGGCGGTGTAGGTTCGGTCCAGATCGATCGTCAGGATGCCCGCGTCGTAGGCCAGCGTCGCGGGCGACCCGCCGGCGCGCGCGGCCGATGCGCTCAGCTGGAAGCTGAAGTCCAGCTGCATCTGCGACAGGGACGCCGCCGTCACCACGGCCTCGACCGTGGTGGTGCCGGTGAGGATATAGGTGGCCGGATTCACATCCAGGACCAGCCGATAGAAACGCACGTCGTAGGCATCCATCGCCTTGTCGGCGCCCGGCGCGCGTTGCTGATCCAGCTGCTGCCGGAGCATCCCCGCTCTCGCCTTGCTTTCGGCCTCGCGCAACCGGTGCTGGCGGCTATGGTGAGCAGCGCTCCAGGGCGCAGCCCCGGGCAGGGGCGCCAGCGGCGTGAGCGGGCCGACGGCGGCCCCGGCCGGTGCGGACATCGGCAGCGCGGCCAGCAGCAGCGCCGGCAGGATAGACCGCGTCCAGGACAGCGGTCCCCGGCGGGGAGGACGATTCATGACGCACACTTTCGGAATCGGGTCGGAAAAGCGCCGGAAGCAGGCCCGCGCGGGCCCGCTCCGCACCTGATGATACACCGGATCGGGGGACAGCCACAAGCCGCCCACCTGATCAACCGATCGTCCCGAGCCGTTCCGCCAGATCGCAGATACGCGTCGAATAGCCCCATTCATTATCGTACCAACTGATCGTCTTGAGTGTTCGGCCGGCCATGACGCTGGTGCAGCCAGGGTCGAAGAGACACGAGTGGCTGTCGCCGACGACGTCGGTCGACACCAGCGGATCGACGGCATAGCCGACGATGCCCTTCAGCCGTTCCGACTCGCTGGCCTCCTTCAGGGCCGCGTTCACCGCCGCCACCGTGACCTCGCGCGTCATCACCGAGACCAGGTCGACGGCCGCACCGCACGGCGCCGGCACGCGCATCGCCATGCCGGAGAGGCGGCCCTTCAGGTGCGGCAGCACTTCACCCACCGCCCGCGCGGCGCCGCTGGTCGTCGGCACGATGTTCAGGGCCGCCGCGCGGGCGCGGCGCAGGTCGTTGTGCGGGGCGTCGACCAGGCGCTGGTCGCCCGTGTAGGCGCGCGTCGTGGTCATCAGCCCGTGATCGAGACCGAACTCCCGGTCCAGCACGCAGACGAGCGTCGCCAGGCAGTTCGCCGCCGATGAGGCGCCGGACACGATCCGGTGCTCCGGCCGGAGCGTCTCGTCGTTGACGCCGAGGACGATGGTCGCGTCGACGTTGTCCCTCGCCGTCGCCGTCAGGATGACCTTGCGCGCGCCGGCGGCCAGGTGGTCGGCCACTTCGGCGCGCCTGCGGAAGAGACCCGTCGATTCGACCACGACGTCGACCTCCAGTTCCTTCCACGGCAGGCCCGCGGGGTTCCCGACGGCCGTCAGGCGCGCAGCGCCGCGGTCGGTGACCAGACTGCCGTCGACAACCTCGGCGACACCGGGAAACCGTCCCCGCACCGAATCACGGCGCAGCAGGTAGGCCATCGTTTCGGCGTCGGCGAGGTCGTTGATCCCCACCACGTCGACCCCGGGCCGGCCCTGCAGGATACGGAACACCGTGCGCCCGATGCGGCCGAAGCCATTGATCGCAACTCTCATGTCCGAAACTTCCTTGGTCATGGTCGGGGCTTCGTACGCGGCCTGCGCCCCATCCTGCCCGGCCTGCGGCTCCGGTGCCACCGGAAACTGGCGTTTTCCGGACTCACCGGCGATCATGCGCGATTGTCCATGGTCGCGGCATCTGGTATGTCTGGCGTCCGGAAGTCAGGATATTCCGGAGGTGCGGAGGCCCCGGCCCGGCAGCCCTCCGGCACGTGAAAACCCGGCGGAGGCCCCTCGGCGCCTCCGACCGGCTGCAGGGAGATCCCGAAAATGCCCACCTATGAGTACAAGTGCACCCGCTGCGGCGAGATCACCAGCGAGTTCACGCCGATGTCCGCCCCCCGCCGCAAGCGCTGCCCGCTCTGCCGCTGCAAGGTCGAACTGCAGATCACCGGCGGCCTCGGCATCCATTTCAAGGGCGAAGGCTTCTATGTCAATGACTCCCGGGGAGCGGCCCGTTCCGGCGCCAAAAAGGATGGCGAAAAGCCGGCCGACGGCAAGCCCGGCACCGCCGGGACCGGAGGCGTCGCGGCGGAGGCCACCCCGAAGACCGGCGGTGCGGGCGAAAAGCCCGTCGCTTCCGGAGGTGGCACGGTCCATGATGGCAAGAGCAAGGGCAAGGTCGGGGACTAGACCGTTCGGGGAGGCATCGGCATGGCATCGGAGCTGATCGCGGTCGAACTGGACGGGCGGCGGATCGAGATGCCCTCAGGCATCACCGTCCTGCAGTATCTGGAACAGTCCCACCCGACCTGGCTGCAGGGCGACAACCCCGTGGCCCTGGCCTCGATCAACGGCCGGCGCACTCCGCTGGCCGAACCACTGTCCGGCGACGAACGCGTGCGCCTGATCCGCATGCGCGACCCCCAGGCGCAGAGCACCATCCAGCGCACGGTCCAGTTCGTGGCCGCGGTGGCCGCCGAGCAGCTTTTTCCAGCGCACCCCCTTTATTTCCACTTCAGCTACGACAGCGGCATGTACTGCGAACTGGAACGCCCCGAGCCGCTGACCGTGGATGAGATCGCGCTGCTGGAAGTCCGTATGCGCGACCTGGTGGCCCAGAACCTGCCCCTGACGCCCCAGCGGTTCGGCCTGCGCGCGCTGCTGAAGATCTTCCGGAGGCGCGGCGACGAACGCGCTCAGCGGGCAGCCAAGTACCTGCGGCGCGACACCCTGGTCATGTACGGCATGGAAGGCGCGCAGCTGATGTACTACGGCCGACAGCTGCCGTCGACCGGCTACCTGAAGGCGTTCCGGCTGGTGCCCGAATCGCCCGGCGTCGTCCTGCTCGCCAACGCCAAAGGCCAGCCCGACGTCGTCCCCGCCTTCCATCGCCAGCCCAAGCTGCTCGAGACGCTGCGCGAGGACGCCCGCTGGGTCGACATGATCGGCGTGCCTGACACCGGCCGCCTGAACGAGGAGATCGTCGAGGGCCGCACCGGGGACCTGATCCAGGTCGCCGAAGCGCGGCACAACCAGTTCTTCGTCGAAACCGCCCGCCGCGTGGCCGACCTGCCGCAGGCCGGGCGTCTGGTGCTGCTGGCCGGTCCCTCCAGTTCGGGCAAGACCAGCAGCGCCAAGCGCCTGATGGTGCAGCTTCGCGTGCTGGGACTGCGGCCCTTCGCCCTGTCGCTGGACAACTATTTCGTCGACCGCGAGGCGACCCCCCGCGGCCCCGACGGCGACTTCGACTTCGAGTCGCTGGAAGCGCTGAAGGTCGATCTGTTCAACGAACACCTCGAAGCGCTGATGGCCGGACGCGAAGTAAAGCTGCCCGAATTCGACTTCCGCAGCGGCTGCGGCAGGGAGAGCGCCACGATCACGCGGCTGGCGCCGGGACAGCCCCTGATCGTCGAGGGCATCCATGCGTTGAACCCGGCACTGACGCCGGCTATCCCGTCCGAGGACAAGCTGCTCATCTACGTGTCGGCGCTGTCCCACCTGAATTTCGACAGCCACAGCTACATCAAGACCACGCACAGCCGTCTGTTCCGTCGCATCGTGCGCGACGCGCAATACCGCGGCTACACCGCCAGCCAGACGCTCGCGCGCTGGCCGAAGGTGCGCCACGGCGAGGAAGCGCACATCTTCCCGTTCCAGAACAACGCCGACCTGTTCTTCAATTCCGGTCTGACCTACGAATTGCCCGTCCTGAAGCTGTGGGCCGAACCGCGCCTGGCCGCCGTCGAACCTGATGACGCGTTCTACTTCCTGGCGCGGACGCTGATCGAACAGCTGTCGCTGCTGCTGCCCATCGACGCCAGCCAGGTGCCGCCGACGTCGATCCTGCGGGAGTTCATCGGGGGTTCGAGCTTCAGCTACTGAGTCGCGGTCGACGGCAACGGTGGGGGAATCTCAGAAGACGAGATTGCGGAGCGCGGAGTAGAGTCCGGTGAGGATCAGCACGCCGCCCATCACGCACATGACGCGGTCGAGAGCCTGCGCGCTCAGTCGCCGACGGCTCGTCGAGAGCAGCCAGAGCACCAGGGCGAACCAGGCCACGATGCCCAACCCGGCGGCCACCGCGAATCGCCAATCGGGAACCGTCGGCGCCAGGCCGAACGACATCGCGACGGCCAGGAGCGACAGCCAGTTCAGCGGAACGGCCGGGTTGGCGGCCACGAGAGCGGCTCCGAAGCGGAATTCGCCGAACAGGCTCCGCGTGGGCGGGGCCACCGCGGCGGCGCCCCCGGCCGGCGCCGAATGGCGGCGCAGGAGGTACACGCCGAGCCCGATCAGAAGTGCGCCGCCGGCGATGCGGGCGACGATCACGCTGTCCGGCCAGCGGCCGGTCACCCAACTGGCGCCCCTGATCACGGCGAAGCACCAGAGCCCCTCGACCAGCGCGGCGCCGATGGCCAGCGCCAGACCGTGGAGATAACGGCCGGACAGCCCCCGCTTGATGACGAGAACCGACACGGCGCCGGCCACGGGCACCGAGCCGAGACTTCCGAGAACGAATCCCCAGGTGAAGACCGAGACCATGATCAGTTGAACTCCCGGCGCGCGGCGTGCAGATCTTCGATGGTGTCGATCTCGCGGCAGGCCAGGCCCGCCAGATCGACCGCCGCCACTTCGTGGCCGGACCGGATGAGTTCGACGAACGAAGCCTCGTAGAATTCGTCCGTCCGTCGTTCGACCATCTGGCGCCGGCGCATCACCGGCCACAGCGCCGCGACGAAATCGGGACTGAAGATCTCGATGCCCACGGATTCGCCGGCAGCCTCGGCCGGCGCCAGCCCCTTGCCGAGGTCGGCCACCAGGCCACGCGGATCGAGACGGACCTTCATCTCCTCCGCGCCAATGGCGCCCTCGGTGCGCAGTCCCAGTCGGCTGGGGGCGGGATGAGAGAGCAGTCGGTCCAGAACAGCCCCCTCGAACATGATGTCCGCGTCCAGCAGCAACAACGGCTTGTCCGCCGCGCACTCGGCCAGCATCAGGGACCATTCGTTGTTCGTTGTCGCGTAGTCGTCGTTATGGACGAAGCGGATGGCGGCCGCGGGGAATTCGGCGGCCATGGCCAGGCGGATCATGTCGCCGCGGTAGCCTTCGACGATCGTGATGTGTTCAAGACCCCGCTCACGGAGCAACCCCACGGCACGTGACAGGATCGAACGACCACCGACATCGAGCAGGCACTTGGGCCGATCATCGGTCATCGGACGCAGTCGCGTCGCCTGGCCCGCGGCCAGCAGGACGACCTGCATATGCGGCTCCTTTGTTCCCGAGCAGTCCCGGCCAGCGGTCGCCGGCGGCCCTCAGTCCCAGAACCATGAGTCCCCAGCCGGTCCCGACGACCAGCGCGAACCGGAAATACCATTCGGGCCGGCCCGCCAGCGCGGCGGCGATGATCAGCGTCAGATGGGTGGAAGACCCGAACAGGACCGCCAGACGCATCACCGCGCGTCGACGCCCCATCCAGTCGGCCAGGGGTTCGTCCACCTTCCCGGCCGGCCTGTCCGCGGACCCGGAGTACCAGAGCCTGACGTACAGGGCGAAGACGCCCACCAGCGCGCGGTCCAGACGCCGGCTGCCCTGCCCGCGCCAGACGGCCGCCTGCTCCTGCAGTTCCGCGAGCTCCCGGTGGGGATCGCGCCGTCGCCCGTGGACGTGCTCCACCCATTCGTTGCGCAGACGGTCGAGCCGCGAGCACCACCAGGCGACGCTCAGGCCGGCCGGCACGCCCCAGACCCAACTGAACACCGGGTCACCGCTGCGGACGGCAATGCCATGGAGCAGGGCGATGATCACGGCCGACTGGATCACGTAGTCGGCCAACCCGTCCAGAATGTAGCCGGTCAGCGAACCGGAGCCGCGCACGCGGGCCAGCATCCCGTCCACGCAGTCGACCACGTTGACCGCGAACAGCAGCCCGGCGCCGAGCAGCAGTCCGGATCCGGTGCCCTGCCAGAAGGCAGCGGCTGCCGCGAGGCCCGGCACGAGATTGGCGGCCGTGACCTGGTTCGGCGTCACCCGGGTGGGCGCCAGCAGTTTGACGATCAGGAATGCAGGCGGCCGGTAGACGAAGACATCGAGGGGCTCTTCCAGTTCCGGGCCCTTGAGCATCCGCCGGTACTCGTCCAGCCATCCGGAAAGGACGGCGTTCACGCGGTTTCGCCCAGGGCGTCGAGCGTCACTCCGCAGCGCTCGACGACGGTGCGGATCGCCGAGATCAGAAGCTCGTTCTCGGCTTCGTTGCCCAGGCTGATGCGCGCATGCGCGACGAACTCCGGTTCACGGAAGAATTTGACGATCAGGCCCTGATTCGCGAGTTCCCGTTCGAGGGTTTCGGCGATCGGCAGCGGCATCCGGACGAGCACGAAGTTGGCTTCCGATTCGTAGATTTCGAAGCCCGGACGGCCGCGGAACAGGTCGTAGAACTTCCGGCGGCAGCGGTCCATGCCGGCCGCGATGCCGGCGTAGTACGCCGGGCTGTCCAGCGCCGCCAGTGCCACACGCTCGGACAGCCGGTTGTAGCCCAGATAGCGTGCGCAGAATTTCTGGAACGTCGTCAATCCGGACCCCGCCATGGCGTAGCCGATCCGCACTCCGGCCAGCGCGTAGAGTTTGCTGAAGGTCCTCAGGATCAGGAGATGCTCGAACTCGGCCAGCAACGCGCTGTAGTCGTCGACTTCACCGTGCGTGAATCCGAAATACGCCTGGTCCAGCACGAACGGCACCCCGCGATAGGCCTCCAGCAGGCGGCGGAGTTCGGCCCGGCCCAGCACATTGCCCGTCGGATTGTTCGGCGAGGCCACCAGGATCAACGACGGATTCTCGGTGCGCCGCTGGCTCAGCATGGTTTCGATGTCGTATTCGAACCGCAGCGGCGAGCGGCGGATCGGGTATTCCACGGACAACCCGCCCACCTCGGCCGCCACGGCACGATAGTACCACCACGACGCCGAGGGGATCAGGATCGTGCCTCCGGCCGGGACGTAATGGTGCACGGCCTCCTTCAGGATGTCCTCGCAGCCGTAGCCGAGAATCACCTGGTTTTCGTCGATACCGTGGTCCGCGGCGAGCCGAGCCGACAATTCGCTGTAGCTCCCCTGCTGGAACGCCCGGGTGTAGTTGAAGAGAAGTTCCGGATCTGCGCCGCGAAGCGCCTCCAGGCACGCAGGCGCCGGCCCGTAGCGATTCTCGTTCCGGTCGAAGAAAATGGGGTGTTGCACGATTTTCCGAAACCTCTTCTGGATTTCCGCACCGGAACAAAAAGCCCAGGCCTGTACCTCGATGGCCCGGGTGCTTACCCGCCAACATCCGCCGCCCGGATTCGTCCCCGGAGTTCCCGCCGGGAAGGGTTCCCGATCCAGCCCGGCCGGAATCGGTCATCGGCCGACCCGGGGATCGGCTCAGGGAACCAGAAAGTGCTCCTGCAGCTTCTGCACCGCAAGAGCGGATTGATCCTCGTTCGTCAGAAACGACACCGTCGAGAGCGATGTGGCGATCATATGGATCTCGACGCCGGCATCGCCGGTAGCCTGGAAAACCGTGCCGGCGATGGCCGGACGTTCGCTGAAATGGGGACCATATATGGAGATAGCGGCGCAACGTCGTTGCACTTCGATCGAGCGCGCCTGCAACTCGTCCTGCAGCGACTGCAGGATGCCGAGGGTCTGGTCCAGATCGCCGGCGCCGACGGCGAAACCGAGATTGTTGCGACCTTCGCGGTCGAGAAACGACGACACGCAGGTCAGGTTGATGCCCTTGTGGCCCAGCGCCGACAGCGAGCGACCGGCCAGACCGTGCTCGGCGCGCGCGCCGAGGATGCGGATGAGCACCAACCCGTCGATCTTCGTGATGCCGCCGACCGCGATCTTACCGGTCATCGCCGTCCCGTCCTGAATGGCGTCCCCACGGACGCGCACCGCCCGACCCGACGGACAACGTCCGTCCACCCCGATCCGCGGCAAAGCTAGCCCACCGGGCGCCCGAATCCAAATCCGGGAAACCTGCAACCGGAGGCCCCCCCCGCTCTCCTGCCATTGACAAGGCGGGGGGCCGGCCCGGATCATCGTTCCGTCGGCTGTCGGGGAACGTTTCCGGGACGGAAGGCTGGAGCCCATGAAGACAATCGCGGTCATCCTCAGCGGTTGCGGCGTGTACGACGGGACCGAGATCCACGAAGCCTGCGCCGCCCTTCTGGCCCTC